>JAABUZ0100000781.1_pt1 | contig 70772 bp, 67 predicted proteins | sample 5562091 | NCBI WGS metagenome assembly JAABUZ01 (sample SAMN12813069, study PRJNA571459) | rock metagenome | isolation source: Antarctica rocks | place: Antarctica: Victoria Land, Linnaeus Terrace sud | collected 2015-12-21 | reverse complement strand
AGGCTGTTGTGGAACCCGATCGTTTGCTCTCGGCTCAGCAGTTGGCTGAACGCATTTGTGCTCACTTTGGCTGCTCCTATGAACCTCCTCTTTCTATTGTCGAAGAGGTTGCGTGAGTCTGCACTAGCAACCCAAGCAGCAACGAGATAACAAAGGCCGCTATTCCCAATCTCTGCAACAGCAACAAGGGGTAAATTGGAAAGATGATCGGCATTGGCAGCCCAGCGATCAGCGCAATCAAAGCCAGAACCACAAACAACCTTCTGGACGACCAATTCCTTCGTCGTGCCAACCCAAAGAAGACATCGATAAGAATAGCTACGACAATGGGTGCTAAGAACCACTCAAGTGTCACTATCGAAGTAAACGGATGCGCACTTCTATAAGACAAGCGTTCGAGCATCAACAGGTAGTCGGTAGCTGGCTGCACGAATATCGCCATAATCCCGGCAAAGAAGAGATAGACGATAACAACGCTTGTCGCGGCCCAGCGCCAGGGTGCGGCATAGACAGCAGCGACGAACGTACACGCGACAAGAAGGCCAGCTAGCAGTGGGAAGACTGAGAGTCTCATGATCCCCAAATTGATAGCATTGCGGGTGCCCAACGCATCGAACAAGAGCAGCGTAAAGATACTCATCATCGTCGCCAGAGCCACGATTACACCTATATATGCAGCACGCTTTGCTGCAACAGCACCCGCACTCGAAGCGAGATTAGCGGCTGACGCCAGCATGTAAGCGGCCCCAAGCGCAACAACGCTCATACCGAAGGCAAACATGATGTGGAAAGGTGCCCAGATCGCCACATCAATGCCATAGAGCGCATGCCAGTAGGCGTCCAGCGGAAAGGCGACCGCGGCATTGAGTGCCGCGAACCCGACGATATACGCTCCTAGCGAACCACGAAAAAACTCAGCAAAGCGCGTACTGTTCTTTTCAACAATCGTGCTACGGCGTGCCCATAAGGTTTCAATGAGAATCACTGTCAGACCAGAAAGACCACTCAGCCCAACACCTACCAGCATGATCTGATGCGGTGGGATCAGCGTTCTATCGCGCCCGATATACTCGTGCCACTGAATATCCCAACTCGTGCCCAGGAGAAAAAGGCTCGATCCAAAAAGCGCTGTCAATCCCAATGCCAGGCGCAGAGTCCACACTGCACGTAATGAGCGTGCGAGAGGGAGCGCGCGAGATTCTATTCTGCCAATTACTCGTGCCATGCCCAGGTTTCCTTGCTAATGTAATCTGATAGAGACAAGCTCCGCCACTACCTACCAACGTTACTCTCTATAATACTACCAATGTGTATACGGTTATCTTCGAGATTGGTTGGTAGAGATAGACATCCTTGAACCTAATGAATTTTGACAACTGAATGAGGGAATTCGTAGGGGCGCAATTGATTGCGCCTCATCTGTCCCCAACGATTCGTGTGGCGAGAACAGGGCGCAATCAATTGCGCCCCTACAGTCCAGTTTCCTTGTTCCCCTCTTCGGTTGTCAAAATTCACCAGGTCCCATTTTCTCCATAATGATCGAGCGCCTAGTTGGTCACGTCTCGACGCACCGTGACGATGCACGAGATGGCAATGAACACAACGAGGTAGACCGCCAGGACGCTCAACGCATGACCATCAGACAATGTAGATGGATCGCTTCCAAAGAGAATGTGAGCCTGATTGTCTGTTAGCGCACCAACATTGCTCGAAATGAAGTAGTCGGGTATGGCCTTCAAGAAATCATGTAGTGAGCCGCTGGTACTAATAGTAACAAGCAATATAATTCGTGCCAGGATTGGTTCAACGAAGAGCCAGACGAGCGCGCCGACAATACCCGCCACGGTTGACCGTCCTACAGTACCAAAAAAGAGCGCAACGATTGCGTAGACGAACCAGGTCAACATTATCAGAAGCACATAAAGCGATGCATGGCCCAACCAGGCAGCATTGTAAAAGCTATAGCTAGGAGCTATCCCTGAGATTGGGTTGAGCACAAGTCCTGTCAGGATGCCGACGAGGGTCAGTATCAGCACAGCTATGACTGTACAAACGATAGCCACTACTATTTTAGAAATGAGAAATTGCAGCCGCGTCGGGCCGCGTGTGAACATCAGGCGTGCGGTACCTAGACTGTATTCACCACCCACGATAGAGCCTATCAGGACAATAATCAAGACGGTGAGAAAGATGAGAAGCATTGTTCCGGCATTGTTCAACGACTTCGGCAGGCTCAGGTTATAGGAATCTCGCACAATACGATTATGTTTGTATTGCTCCAGCTGTGCCTGCGTCGGCTGCTGCTTTGAACAATTCTCCGTAACCACCTGCGAACAGAGTGGTGGACTGAAGGACGATGCGGGTCTGTTTACATCACTCCATGTAAAGAGTGCTAGCAAGGAGAATATGCCGATCATTGCTAAAAGGCCGAAGCCGATAAGAGTCTTCGACATCAGGCGGCGGCGTATCTTATAAAGTTCCATCGCTGTTAGCCGCAAAAGCACACTTATATAATCTTGCCGCCCCATGACGACAGAAGATGTTCGTGCTGGTACAGCACTGTTTTGCTCTGGAAGAGTTGGTGATACTGTTTGCATTGTGTGCCTCACTTTCTATTGCTTAACAATGGTTCCATTGCTTGCTGAGCTTCCGGCTAATGCCGCCATACCTCGGTGTGTTCCCTCCGTTGAGGCACTGGTCAATTCAAGGAAGACCTCTTCCAGGCTGGCTTGATAGGGATGCATTTCCGCGATGAAAAGATTTCTTTGTGCAAGCAGTGCGGTGATTTCTGAGGAACGAGCCACCGGCGCATCTATGCGCAGCGTAGGGCGGTTCTGCTCTCCTATCTCTATATCAATGTGTCGAAGCCATGCCGCGCCGCCTCCCTCGGCCTGTTGCAGCGCCAGCAGCGCAGCCTGTGTCTCATCAGGAGTATTGAGGCGCACAACGATCTGCTCACCCTGACTCAAGAGGTCCTTGACGTTGCCCTGTTTGAGTAAGCGACCTTTTTGCAGAATGGCGACACGGTTACAGACCTGTTGAATCTCGTACAGGACATGGCTGGACACGAAAATGGTCTTTCCTAATGAGGCCAGGCGTTGAATGAGCAGACGAATTTCATGCACTCCAGCCGGGTCTAGCCCATTGGTCGGCTCATCTAACAGCACCAGTTCTGGGTCAGTAAGCAGAGCCGCCCCAATGCCTAAGCGTTGTTTCATGCCGAGCGAGTATTTACGATAGGCATCGTTCGCCTGTGTGTGGAGATCGACAATATCGAGCACCTCGTCAATACGGCGGCTACTAGCCTTACCCAGGCGCATCCCAGAACCAGCCGCGATAGAGCGTAAGTTATCAATGCCCGAAAGGTAGGGATAAAAGACTGGCGTTTCTACAATAGCTCCCAAACGAGGCAGGATAGATGGCATATGCGAGCTATTGTCCATACCAAAGATGAGTATACGCCCGGCGGTTGGACGAATGAGGCCAAGCAACATACGAATGGTCGTTGTTTTGCCCGAACCGTTGGGGCCAAGAAAACCAAACACATCGCCGCGCATCACCTGAAGTTGCAAATCGTTGACCGCCACCAGGCTGCCAAATGTTTTAGTAAGTCCACTTGTGCTGATGATACTCTGATCGTCGTAATGAATCATGTACTGCACTCCTCTTTATAAAAATCAATGATGTAACGATGACCCACTCCGTAGGGGTTTCATACGAGAGAGAAAAACAATAAGAAAGTCAATAAAAGACAATATATGTAAGGCAATCTTCTATTTTTCATTGTTGCATAGTTAGTAGAGCAACCCGTTACGAAACAGTTCACATGAGAAGTGTAGCATGGAAGAGTTCGATTGAGATCACACGTGAGGATGATCACTACCCATACTTTTGAGGGAGGCAAGGAAGCGGACAGTTGGTGGTTGTTTTTATGTGTGAGCGTAGTAACGTTGAACCCATTCTTCGGACATATCATCAGCTTGCCGTTTCATGCGTGGCTCCTCAAACATGAAGTCCTCGGGAATAGGAATATCAAGGTAGTCAAGAATTTTATGTATCGTTGCCTCGTATCCTTGCGTCAATTCCTCGTAGACGATAGTGAGTGGCTGAATGTCATTTTCGGCAAAGTAGTATTGCCAGCTTGCCTCATGCCGCACAATCATCTGCACTAAATGGTCAATGCTCTCGAAGTGGAAGGTGAGATTTTTGTGTACTTGCTCATTCTTTGAATGCTGCGGCTCTTCCATACGCCAGGTCGATGTCTGAATAGCTTTCCAAAGAGAGACTGCCTGCCGCACCTTGTCACGACGCGTGACCCATATATACCGTAGATTAGGAAAGATCGCTGCTAATAGCTGAGGAACAGGCATCTCTTGGTACGCTGGTATCCGTCGTACGTTGTAGACAAAGTCGTCCAAGTATCCCCACATCATCTTTGAGCTAAAAACATCGTTGGGCGTCGTACCCTCTTCCATTACCTGAGCAAGGTAGTTGGCATAGTCGCTTCCAGGTTTCACGTGAGGAACCTCGTCGTCTATCCGAGAGTATGCCCCCAGGTGTTCTTTGATCTCGGTGTTATCCAGGTCAGTAAAATATTCCAGCGGGCGTCTGGGCAGACCAGTGTCTTTGAGAGCCTCGAAATATTCCTTTGGATGCCCAGCAATGCCTGTATTGTTGAGAGATTCACACAGCAGAGTACTTCCACTACGAGGAGTTGCACAGACGAGGTATGAACGGTGTGGCGGCACGGTATCCTCCTGAGTACTGAGCAATTGTAGACCGAAGATGACAATATCACATTTTACTAATTCTTTCAAGTTATTTATTCTATTCACTTTAGTTATATAAAGTAAAGGGAACGTTATGTTTAAGAGTTACGCCTCCTGGCAACCCGCCTGCAGCTCTTCTGGATTTTTTTGCTTGACAAGCAGGTATACTAGGAGAGACGGTATCACAATAGATTCTACCTCAAGTAGTGGTGCTTTACCAAGGAGTGTTCTAATGCATCCAAATCGCCCAAATATTCTTTATATTCATTCTCATGACACAGGTCGCTACGTTCAGCCGTATGGTCATGCCATTCCGACACCCAATATTCAACGCCTGGCAGAACAAGGCGTGCTGTTTCGCAAGGCTTTTTGTGCCGCACCGACCTGCTCACCGAGTCGTGCCAGCCTATTGACAGGTCAGTACGCGCATAATACAGGTATGCTTGGCCTGGCACATCGAGGATTTTCATTGAATGACTATAAGCAGCATATTATTCATACATTACGTAAAGTTGGGTATCATACCGCATTGATTGGTGAAGAGCATATCTCAAAAGATCACAGCGTTATAGGTTACGACCGCGTCTATGATGTCGATGGTTTCCGTGCGGACACCATTGCCCCTATTGTTATAGAGGCCCTGAACAACACACTCGACCAACCGTTTTTCCTCTCCGTTGGTTTTTTTGAAACGCATCGTGAATTTTTGAAGCCGAGTACAGAGCGAGACGCAAACTATAGTTCCCCACCTGCTCCTTTACCGGATACCCCTCAGACACGACGGGACATGGGTGCTTTCAAGGCAAGTGCATGGGATTTAGACCGAGGCGTGGGGGAGGTACTTGACGCCCTCGACGCCAGTGGTCTAGCCGAAAACACGCTTGTCTTCTGCACAACGGATCATGGCATAGCTTTTCCGCGCATGAAGGGCAATCTGACCGATCATGGCATCGGCGTGATGCTGATCATGCGCGGACCTGGGGGCTTCACTGGCGGGAAGGTCTACGACACACTAGTTTCACAGATCGATATCTTCCCCACGATTTGTGATCTGCTCATTATTGATCGACCAGGATGGTTACAAGGTACATCTATAGTGCCTCTTGTGCGAAGTGAAGTCGATGAGTTACACGAGGCTATTTTCGCCGAAGTGACGTACCACGCAGCATACGAGCCACAGCGTGCAGTTCGCACACAACGCTGGAAATATATCCGCCACTTCGACCACCATCTTGGGCCAATCCTGCCCAATTGCGATGATAGCCCCAGCAAAGATGTACTTATCCAAAATGATTGGAAAGAACGCTCAAGGCCCCTGGAGCAGCTTTACAACCTGATCTTTGACCCCAACGAAGCGTGTAACATGGCAAACGATCTCTCCAACGCGGTTATCCTGGAGGATATGCGTACCCGGCTCGACGCCTGGATGTACAACACCAACGATCCCCTGCTACACGGTCCCGTTCCCGCCCCTCCTGGTACCGAACTGAATGATCCTGACCAGGCGTCGGCCGCCTATCCCACGAGATTCGTGTAATTCTTTCTCGTGGAGCCAAACGAAAAACGGGGTGCTGCTTGCCAGGAGAATTGTATGGTTCTCCTGGCAAGCAGCACCCCGTTTTTCATTGCGTCCTTTTGGGCACTTCTCCGTCTATACTCGTGATATATTAGAGCCTGGAGGGAGGAGAACAACCTGTATGCTTATCACGACAGAGCGAGCTTGGGACACATTTCATACCCCCATCAAGCACTTTATTCTCAAATATACGCACGATGAAGCTATTGCGGAAGACATTCTTCAAGATGTCTTTCTCAAGATGCACGCACACATTGAAACACTCAAAGATGAAAAGAAGCTCCAATCGTGGCTCTATCAAATTACACGCAATACAATCTACGATTACTATCGCTCCCAGAGAAGTACGGTAGCACTTCCAGAAACATTTGATCTCGCAGAAGAACCCTCACAGGACGATGTGGAACAAACACTACTCCCTTGTATCAAGGACATGGTTAATCATCTCCCTGGCCCATATCGAGAAGCGATCATCTTGACGGAGTACGATGGACTGACACAAAAGGAACTAGCCGAACGCTTGCATCTCTCTTTCTCAGGTGCGAAATCAAGAGTACAACGGGCGCGGGAGAAACTGAAACAGATGCTCCTTGAATGTTGTCATTTTGTCCTTGATCGCAGAGGAAAGGTCATTGAGTATCATCCCAGGAACCAATGTTGTTTGAGGTGCTCTTGTCACGCCAGATAAGATGGTATCGAGGAGGTAAGGGAGTATGAAAAAGCGTGTACTCTTTATTTGTACACACAATTCCGCCCGTTCGCAAATGGCAGAAGGGTTGCTCAGGCATCTTGCGGGAGATCGCTTCGAGGCGTTTAGTGCTGGTACTGAAGCCACACAGGTACGCCCCTTAGCTATCAAGGTAATGGGTGAACTTGGCATTGATATTTCAGGGCAACAATCGAAAACACTAGATCGTTACTTGAAGGCTCCATTTGACATGGTGATTACGGTTTGTGATACCGCAGCCGAAGCATGCCCCATCTTTCCAGGTGCTGTACAGCGTCGGCACTGGTCATTTGAAGACCCATCAAAAGCTACGGGAAGTGATGCCGAGCAACTCGCGGTGTATCGTCGTGTTCGTGACGAGATACGGTCGCTAATTGAGAGCGAAGTGCTGGTAGAAGGACGCTAATTATCACTATCTCTTCACCTGCTTGCGTCCTTTTTGATTCTGCTCAGTCTATACGGATGAAAGCGGGAAGAAAGCCGAAGAGAGGCAGCATACCAGCATCTTCTTGCAAAGGACTTAACGGAAAGGATAACTAGAATGGCAATCAAGCCAACGAACGATGAACAATTGCGCACTCTGGTCCAGGAAAGGTATACACAGAGTATCGCGCAGGTAAATGTCGTACCATCGACTACACAGCAAAGTGGGTGCTGTGGGAGTGGGTGTTGTTCGACAACAACAGGCGATCCGATCACCAAAAATCTGTACAATGATACAGAACTTAGTGGGCTTCCCATTGCAGCCGCTCTTGCTTCACGTGGCTGCGGGAACCCAACAGCCCTTGCTGAATTGCGCTCAGGTGAAAAGGTGCTTGACTTGGGAAGTGGGGGAGGAATCGATGTCTTGCTGTCGGCGCAACGAGTTGGCCCGGCAGGGTTTGCATATGGCCTTGATATGACCGACGCTATGCTTGAGGTAGCAGAACAAAATCGCGTTGAAGCAGGAGTTGAAAACGTCAAGTTCCTCAGGGGAATCATCGAAGCGATTCCCCTTCCCGATCAGAGTGTTGATGTAGTCATCTCTAACTGTGTGATTAACCTTTCTGCTGACAAGGGCCAGGTCTTGCACGAGGCATATCGCGTCCTGACACCCGGGGGGCGTTTCGCGGTGTCAGACATTGTGATACAAGGCCATCTGCCACAGGTCATTCAAAAAGACATGGAAGCTTGGGCAGGATGTATTGCAGGAGCCTTGGAAGAGGAGACCTATCGACGTTTGTTGGCAGAGGTAGGTTTCACAGCTATCGAGATCGAAGTGACACGACGCTACGAGTTGCAAGAGGTTGCCCAGAGCGGCGCGAGTGCTTCCATTGCCGCGCTCTCTCAAGCCGAGCGCGACGAGCTAGAGGGAAAATTTGTGAGTGCGTTCATTCGCGCTCGTAAGCCTGTAAAGGCGTAACAGCTTTGTGAGGAAGAGGCAAGAGCGACTGCTCTTACGAGCGTCGCTCTTGTCGAGTATCAGAAGGATCGTTCGATATCTTCGTACCCTCTTCTTGCACTCTCTCAACAACTTGTTTAAGCAGATCCTATCAATACCGAAGGGACCCTGGTTTACTTCAAGGCCATACTGATCTCGCGCCATCTGTTGCAATTGTGGTCGCGTCGCCTCTATCTGTGCCATCTTTTGTGGTGAGATAGGAGGTGATCCAGCGGGACGCAATTCAAATGAGCGCCAGTGAATGTCAACATCATAGTTGTGTTGAAGCTTCTCCAAACTGGAGGCTGCTAAGTAGCAGAAGGGTCACACAAAGTCAGACCATACATCATTGTGGATAGACATGAGAAAGTTCCTTTCATGAGTTACGGTATGTCCTTATTCTACCATGCTTGAGGATTGCCCCACTTGTTTGCAGTTTCATGAATATAAAGATTACAATAGTTCTACACGAGAGTAGTGGAAGTAGTGGAAGTAGTGAGAGGGCTTACCTCTCTCATGCCCCCCTCGACTTTTCAATTGCCCTGACTCAGTCGGTGGGTCTCCATTCTTGCGGGTGGTGGTAGGGGCGCAATTGATTGCGCCCGTGAACAGGCATCCATGTCCCGGACGGGCGCAATCAATTGCGCCCGTGAACAGGCATCCATGTCCCGGGCGGGCGCAATTGATTGCGCCCGTGAACAGGCATCCATTTCCCGGACGGGCGCAATCAATTGCGCCCGTGAACAGGCATCCATGTCCCGGACGGGCGCAATCAATTGCGCCCGTGAACAGGCATCCATGTCCCGGGCGGGCGCAATTGATTGCGCCCCTACCATCACCTACGTAGTTCACCCCGAAGGATGGAGAACTCAGTCGGTACAACTATTGACAAAAGGTTACATAGTATTTACAATATGCTGTAACAGAAGTACCCACCCGCGGCCTGCACAACGAAGATGTTGAAGGACACAAGTTTTTTTGGAGTGCAGAGACATGAAGAGGCTCATCGCAATACCTATCCCACAAGCATTCGCTTTCCTCTGCGCCGTTGCCGTTATGAGTATTCATAACGCGGAACTTCGTTATCGCCCACTGTTCTGCTCCTCCTCTCACGTCTCGGACATGTTCTTCTTTGCCTAAGATCACCCCGATCTTCATTCTCGGTAAAACCTCTACAGAGAATAACCAACTTATAGTCTGCCTGGAATAATCCAGCAGGTCTATTGCACATACAAAACAAGAAGGCAGAGAAGATATATGCACAATGATCACACCATCACTATACATCCTTCCAGTCACATCAGAAAAGGAACATCAGACCTCATTGTCCTCAAATACATAACTCAACGCGTACGCCTGACGCTGCATCAGCTAGAGCAGCCCACCATGCCAGCACACTTGTTGATCTACAACCTTCAGGAGCGGCATGGACGCATTCACCGTATCGCCTTGTATCAATGCCAGGAACTACTGCAACGAAAAAGCTTGCACTTTGTTGGCTTTATTAGCAGAAAACAGAAGCAACTCGATTCATCTATTACTGATGAAATCCACACCATTGATCAGAAGCTCGTTGCTGAGCTAATAGACCATCCTAGTGTATTGAGTTATTCCTCGCTAGAGTTACGCACTGGTATCTGGTGCAACCTCGTACTGCTGAGTGATAATGAAGCGAAGAGACGTTTCCAGAGTACGCAAACACATGCCTACGCCGCCCACCAACTCGCCCCACGCTACTATGAGTGGATACGGCTCCATAGCGGTTCCATGCCTAACGGCCTGTTCCATGAGACGATGCGGGTGCAAAAAACGCGATACTATACATTTCAACCGACGCAACACAAACCCTCTATCCAGGAACTTGTCTACACAGATACAGATAAATAATCGAGCATATTGAATTGCGTCCTCGTTGCCCACAAAAATAGGAGACATTCATGCACGAAACGCGCCAGGACCTGGCTATCATCGGCGGCGGTGTAATGGGCCTTTTTACGGCCTATTACGCCGCCAACTTCACCGATAAGATCACTGTGCTGGAGAAATCGACCATCGGCAGCGATAACAAGAAGGCGGCCTCGTTTAGCTACACACGATCAATTAGAAACGACTACCTCGACCCCCTCTACGCCCAGCTTGCCTATGAAGCGCGGCGACTCTGGCTCGACCTGCAACAAGAAGCGATAGAGCCTTTTCTGATCGACTGCGGCTGCTTAAACCTCGCTAAAAACAGTGTCACACCAAAACTCTCAGAGACCTACGCGGTACAAAGCTACTCCACCTTGAAGCGGCTGCATCTCAAGGCTGAAGAGTTCACCCGTGAGACACTTCAGCAGAGGTTTCCACAGTTCGACGTTGACCTGGGCCGCCTGGACGTGGAGGCTGGCCTTCTCTATGTACCACGAGTCACATATACACTTCTTACAGCCCTACGCGAGCGAGGGGTAAACATCGTAGAAGGGGTCGATGTAACACGGATAAAGCAGCAGAACAACCAGCTTCACATCAGTACTGACATGGGTGAAATTGTTACAGACAAGCTCGTGGTCACGGCGGGTCTGGAAACAAATGATGTACTGCAACGTGTCACGGATTGCGATATATCCTTTCCGCTATCACCAGATCGGCCCAGCCAGGCGAAATACTTCATTCCACCCGCGAAAAAATGGGAACAGTTCACCTCGGATGTGTTACCCGTCTTTGCCTATCTCGACGTTGGTATCTACGGTCATCCCATCTATAAAGACAAGACTCCTGGCGTGAAGATTGGCTTCTACAACCCGCCCGACGTAAAGACACTCAATACACATATCCAGGATGTGCATAGCTTCGTCAACGAGTGCATGCCCTCGCTGCGAGACGCGGAAGCGGTCGATGTGACCGAGGTCGATCAATGCTATTACGACCTGGTAGCCGATGACAACTTCATCATGGGCGATATACCGAATTTTCCCAACATCATCGTTGGTGTAGGCTGGCGTGGCACTGGTTACAAATACGCATCCTGGATAGGTAAAACATTAATGCAACTAGCCCTACAGGGAGAGACCGTCTACAACATCAATCGTTTCTCACCACACAGATTTGCGCACCCGTAGAGGCACAATGATGCATTTTGACAATTTAGTCCGGCATGGGAGGGCGCAATCAATCGCGCCCGTACCAGGGCTGCATCGTGTACGGGCGCGATTGATTGCGCCCTCCCAAAACGTCATTATCACGCCCATATTCGACATATTGTAGGAACGCAGCCCAGAAAGAGAAAAACATGCAACAGCGAACAAGCAGGGGTGTTTTAGAACGACTACAAAACGGAGTGGTGCTGGGAGGAGAGGGATACGTATTTGAACTCGAACGCAGAGGCTACATCAAAGCTGGCCCCTATGTTCCCGAGGTCGTTCTCGACTTTCCAGAGGCGGTCAAGGAACTGCATCGCGAGTTTTTGCGAGCAGGCTGTGAGGTCATGGTGGCCTTGACCTACTACGCTCACCGCGAAAAGCTAAAGGACGTGGGACGAGAAAATGACCTTGAACGTATGAATCGCCAGGCAGTCAGACTCGCTAACGAGGTCGCACGTGAAGGAGATGCGCTTGTCGCGGGCAATATCTGCAACACATGGGCCTACGATCCAGACAACAAACAAGAGACCTCTAAGATTGTGCGTGCAACGTACGAAGAACAACTAGGATGGGCGGTAGAAGAGGGCATTGACTTCGTGATCTCAGAAACGAACGACTATTTAGGTGAGGCGTTGATCGCGTTAGAGGTCATTAAACAACTCAAGCTCCCCGCCATGATCACGCTTGCCTCTGTACAAAAGAAGCAGACGCGTGACGGCTACGACTATGTGGAGGCATGCAAAATCCTTGCCGACGCAGGGGCCGACATCGTTGGGTTAAACTGCGACCGAGGACCGGAGACGATGCTGCCTATCATCGAACAAGTGCGAGCAGCAGTCAATTGCGATGTCGCGGCTCAACCAGTTCCCTACAAAACGCACGCCGCTCAACCAACATTCGAGTCATTGGAGACAGACAAGGGAGAGCGTGTCTTCCCCCTCGCCCTTGAGCCATTTGCATGCAATCGCTTCGAGATGGCATCGTTCGCACGCATAGCACAAAGTATTGGTGTCAACTACATCGGCATCTGCTGCGGAGGCTCGCCGCATTATGTCCGAGCGATGGCGGAGGCCCTGGGGCGTACAGTTCCTGCCAGCAAATACTCGCCAGCGATGGAGCTTCACCCGATGCTGGGGACACAGGTAGAAGACAAAAATCAGGAATTTCTCGTCGATTGGAAAAATAAATGATCCGTTTTGCCTCGTTCCTTTCACCCGTCCTATACGACACGTATCAGCACATCGCCGAATACGTAGGAGAGCGCCTCAGCATTCCCACAGTACTTACGGTTGAGCAGTCTCCGGACGCCCTCACGGAAGGACGGGTAGATATTGCCTTTTTGTGTGGCTTGCTCTATGTACACATGACGAGCCAGTCAACATGCCCTGTCGAAGTGTTAGCTGCTCCCGTGCTACAAGGAGCGCGCTATCAGGGGAGGCCCATCTACTACTCTGATGTAATCGTTCGCAGAGATAGTCCCTATGCATCCCTCGACGATTTGCAAGGATGTACATGGGCCTATAATGAGGAGGCATCGCACTCCGGCTACAACCTTGTCTGCTACAGCCTTCTTGAGCGCGGCAAGACGCTCTCCCACTTTGGCAGACTGCTCAAAACAGGTTCTCACGGTGCATCACTACAGGCAGTATTGGACGGGAAAGCCGACGCTACAGCAATTGATTCGCACGTGCTCGATGTCTTGTTCTCGCAGCGCGAAACTCTTAGCCAACAGTTGTGTGTCATCGACATGCTCGGTCCCTCAACAATTCCACCCATCGTCGTCTCGAAACGTATGGACGTAACAGTAAAGCGCGAAATACAGCAGGTACTTTGTACTATGCATCAAGACCCTCACGCAACCTGTTGGCTACGTGAGGGTCTGATTGATCGGTTTGTACCGATAACGGATGAGCAGTACGACGATGTGCGCGCAATGTTCGCGCGGGTGCAGGGTATTGGAGGAAACGTCTAACAAAGTTGATAGACGTTCTCTACAATTTCATAGCGGTCACATCCCATGCATCTGGAAAACCTTGGGTCTCCATCCTTGCAGGTGATGGTAGGGGCGCAATTGATTGCGCCCGTGAACGCGCACCCCTTCCCCAGATGGGCGCAATCAATTGCGCCCGTGAACGCGCACCCCTTCCCCAGATGGGCGCAATCAATTGCGCCCCTACCATCACCCAGGTATTTCACCTGGAAGGACGTAGAACCAAAACCTTGCCATTCTTCAAGATAGCTTTGCTGACGTGCACTTAACTCTCTGCGAGCCAAACCAGAAGAAAAGCTGCTTTTTCTGAAAGATCGTCATGAAATGGTATAAAGTTCGATAAAGACCATGAACAATCTAGTTCGGCATTGCCGAACTAGATTGTTCATGGTCTTTATCGAACTTTATACCGCGTGACTATAATCAGCTACATACGGCACCGTCAATGGCCCTTCCGGGAGTACGGCGACTCTCGCTGTTGGTCCATATTGGTGTAACAACTCATCTATCGTTCTCTGTAAATCTGGCGCGGGCAGCAACTTCGCCATGCGTACCACGTCATCAGACAGGCTTGAATGCAAGTACACGTTCGCTTGTAGCTGTACGATTGCTTGTTTCTGCACCTGCCACTGGTCATGCATAGTGAAGCCTGGACTATTGATAAGATCAAGCAAACCCTGCGGCCTCTCACGCATCTGAAGCAGTTCTTTGTAGTTGCCGTGATCGGGCAGACCATCGCGGCACTCGGCCACGGTAACAATCGCGCCACCCTTGCGCACAATCTGTACGGCAGCGGTCATACCTTTGACCGTCTGATACAGGTTCTGATCGAGCGGATAGCCGTTGTTGCTGGTGATAACAATATCGAACGGCGCGTTCACCTCCTGTGTCGTCGTCTGCGCGATTTTCTCGCACCCTTTGTAATGTGCCTCTACATAATGACCCGAATAGACGCCTGTGATACGCCGCTCCTCATCAAGTGTCACATTCAGCATGAACTCAGGCGGGCACATCGCTACCGCGTCCTGTATCCCCTGCTGCACAGGATTGCCTTCGAGAACCGCCCACGTCGCCCGTGGGTCCCCGATCAACCGTGCATTGTGCAGGGCCTGAATCGTCTGTATTCCCGCGACTCCTGGAATAACTCCCTTCGCACCTCCAGAGAAACCAGCAAAGAAATGCGGCTCGATGAAACCAGTAGCGATACGAAACGCCGCTTCCATATACCGCCTATTGACCCACACAGGCGCACCCGAAGATATATCACCGAGATAGGTCAGCGTATTCTCGTCAAAGGCATTGTGATTAACTATCTCGACCGTATCGACGATTCCCCGGCCCAGCATGGATATCAACTCTTCGCGTGTGTTTGCACGATGTGATCCAGTGCCGTTGAGGATAACAAACCGGGAACGCGGGATATGAGCGAGTTCTTCCAACAGCCAGGGTATGAGGCGCTCATTGGGGGTGGGACGTGTGATATCAGAGATTACGATAGCTATACGGTCCTCTGGTCCCAGGTGTTTCACGCACTCTCTTAGAGATGCGCTGCCGAGCGGCTCACGTAGACTGGCTAGAACTGCGCCGCGTTCGTCGGGTAGTGCGGGTGTATGGTGTGAGCGTAGCACCATTGCATCCTCTGGTAACTCGATGGAAAGATGTGTCGTCCCGTAGGGGATGTCTATGCGCATACAATACCTCGTTCGCTGTTCAGCTTGCTTATTTTGTACACTTGTTCTACAATATAATACAAATCTATATGCCGCGCTGGTGCGTGATTAGAAATATACCTGTTGTTAGCTGAAAGGAAAATGAGATGAGTCAATCAAATCACACTCAGCATACCACATCGAATACAGACCATGAGACCCAAAGCGAGAATCTCCGCAACTCGCCAATGATGGCACACCTGCTAGACGCCCTGGAAAAGGGTACTGATATTGGTCATTATGGTCGTCTGACCTTCGTGATGGTCGCACGTCACTTCCTATCAGACGACGAGATCATTGAATTGCTCAGCCACCAACCCGATCATAACGCGACCGATTCCCGCGCCTTGCTCATGCAGGTAAAGGGACGCAACTACAACCCACCCAAGCGCGAGCGCATTCTTGAATGGCAAGCGCAGCAGGATTTCCCCATCTGCCCAACACCAGATGAGCCAGGAACCTGCAATGTGTACCAGGAGCTACGCTTCCCCGAAGGCATCTACGACAACATCAGCAACTTCTACGAAGAGAAGGCTGAGGCCGAAGAGAAATAAGCAGACGAAAAAGGCTGAGGGCGTGAGTATGTTTTCATATCACGCCCTCAGCCTTTTTCGTCTGCTTATTTTCCTGTGTTACTATATAAGTGGTGCTCAAATAGCTATAACCCACATGGAAGATTGAAGGTACATTTCAATGAGTGATGATATGGCTCCCTCCTCTTTACAGCAGGTGCGACATCATGTGGAAGAGATACGTGAAAACGTTGGACGCATGATTATCGGCAAAAGCAATATTATTACGCTTCTGCTCGTCGCCCTGCTTAGTGATGGACATGTCTTGATAGAAGATGTCCCCGGCATGGGTAAAACGGTGATGGCAAAGGCTCTTGCGCGATCACTCGGCGCAACATTTCAGCGTGTACAAGGTACGCCTGATCTTCTACCTACCGACATTATCGGAGTGAGCTACTTCGATCAGCGACAAGGTGAGTTCATCTTTCGTCGGGGACCGCTCTTCGCACATATTCTGCTGGTTGATGAAATAAATCGAGCAACACCACGCACACAATCAGCCCTGCTCGAAGCGATGGCAGAACGGCAGGTGACGGTCGAACGCGATACCATGCCACTGCCCAAACCCTTTCTTGTTCTCGCTACACAAAACCCTATAGAGCTGGAAGGCACGTTTCCTCTTCCCGAAGCACAGCTTGACCGTTTTCTGCTGAATGTGCAAATCGGCTACCCCTCTGAGGAGGAAGAACAAGCTATTTTGCATCGCTTTAAGCATGATGACCCTCTTGATACCTTACAACCTGTCATTAGCGCCCAACAGGTGATTGAACTCCAGCAAGCAATTCGCTATGTACGCTGGCAACCAGAGGTGGAACGCTATTTGATGGCAATCGTCCGTGCTACTCGTACTAACCCCGCGATACAGATTGGTATCAGTCCACGCGGAACTCTTGCCCTCTATCGTGCATGCGAAGCATTTGCCGCGATACAAGGACGTGACTATGTGCAACCGGATGATGTTAAGTACCTGGCACCACGGGTCCTGGCTCATCGCCTGCTGACAACGACACGCACGCGCATGCGTGGCAATCGTAGTACTGAGCTTATCGAAAATATCATTCGCTCAGTACCGGTACCCGTTGAGAAGATTGCACCAGCATCAGGTAGAGGGTGACAACCGCGATGAACACCGACCTCTTTCCCATTTACAACGATCAAGCACTACTGAAGCAGCGTCGCCTCTGGTATTTGCTGGCACTCATCCTGCTTTTACTAAGTGTTCTTGCGCAACAGCCACTCGTACTGGTTGCAGCCTTATTCACGTTGCTCATTGGCGTCGTACCAGAGTTGTGGTATCGCTACGCACTTCGCCGTCTTGTCATTCGTCAAAAGGTAGACCAGCAGCACCTCTTCTTTGGTGAAGAGGTGACGCTTTCCATCAGCATTGAGAATCGGAAATTATTGCCGTTATCCTGGTTGGACGTTGAGGATAAAATCACGCCTCCTTTGTCAAACATCAAAAAGCAAGATTTCCGACTGCAAAAAATTCCTCAAGATATTCTGCTCACGACGTGGTTGCTCGGGCCACTTCAACGTGTCACGCGACGCTATCGCATGCGCGGTCTCTCTCGTGGCCTTCACACGTTCGGACCAGTGCGACTCAGGAGTAGCGATCCCTTCGGCTGGCTTGAATGTGAGGTTACAGTACCAGCCACCGAGCGACTCTTGATCTACCCGCTTATCGCCCCGCTCGAAACTCTGGGACTTTCATCGATTCATCCGTTTGGCGACTACGCTTCACGGCATCGTCTCCTTGAAGACCCCTTACAGATCACAGGAGTACGCGACTATAGGCAGGGCGACGATCTACGCCGCATTCACTGGAAAGCGACTGCACATACAGGAACACTGCAAAGCAAGGTCTACGAGCCAAGCAGTCAGCGTCGCCTGCTTGTACTGTTAGATGCCTGGAACTACTCAGATATCTGGAAGGGACCCGACCTGGACATTCAGGAATTGTCGATCACCGTAGCAGCCTCTATCACATTATGGAGTCTTGATGAAGGTTACATCGTCGGGCTACTAACGAATAGTGCGGTGACGACACCTCCTGAGGAAAGTATAAAAGTGGTCTCACTCCCTGGCGCAGCGAAGGATAATCCTGACATTTTGTTGAACCTTACACCTCCCGATATATCGATTCCTGGAGTACGTGTTCCGTTCTCCCGCGATCATGGACAGTACGAGCGCCTGCTCTCCACGCTCGCCCGACTCGCGCCGCGATATAATACCCCAATAGAGAGACTTATAGACACGGAAGAGATGATACTTCCTGCTGGTACGACAATCGTCCTGGTGAGCGCGACGACATCTTTGAGCCAGGGCACCATTGAGCGACTACAGGATTTACACCTCTCAGGCGCAGTAGTCTATCTTACGCTGCTGGGTCATGTAGATGAAAAGACAACACTTGAGACGTATGATTTGCCCGTTCACTATCCAGGCGGAAGCGAGAAATGGTATGAACTCATCGGAACGCTCAGTGATGAGGAGAATGGAACTCTGGGTACAAGCTCAACTCCTCTCCAACTGGATTGAGCTTTTTGCTGTTCCCATTGCTACCTGTATCATGCTGGCACAGCCTATTGTCGTCTTGCTTATATTTAGCTCACCAATTTTTACGGAAGAGTTTGGCAAACTCTTCCTTGGGGAAGGAACAATTATCCTTCTGTTGTTAGGATTGCAGTGGTGGGCTATGTTCGTCAAACGTGGTGCAGCCCATGGCCTGAGCGAAAATAGCGAAAAACTGCTTTATATTCTAGGGCTGTTAGTTGCCGCCACTCTTGTAGTAGCAACGCCTCTTCTGATGGTAAGGAACATTCTTACACTCATTCTCTCTTCAGCCCTTATCGTCTGGTTCTGGTGGAGAGGCATGCACCGAGCCGAGGTAGGTTTAAGTGATGAATACCTTGTCCGCTCGTTTAGAATAGGCTTCGCCATTCTGCTTATTGCTCTTCTCTTCGCTGTTTTCTATCTTGACCCAACAAATAATACGTTGTTCGCGAGTCCAGACTACACTCCGCTATTTACAGCGCTCGCTCAGGCTCTACCTCTATTCTTCCTTAGCGGTCTGCTAGGACTTTCGTTCACACGTATCGGTCTTATCAGGCAACAAAACGCTCGCTACAGTTCTGAAGGTTCACAGTTGGGCTCGACACGCAACTGGCTTATTTTCCTGACGCTCTTCTGGATAGGAACCGTTGCAGCAGTTATCGCACTCGAAGCCTTCTCGTTTCAGTCCATACGGGCGGTAATAACACTGCTCTGGAATGGATTAGGAACGCTCGTCACCTGGCTCCTCACCGCCATCATATTTCTATTGTCTCCTCTGTTCTACCTCTTAGGTGCTGTGTTCGCATTCTTAGCACGTTTTTTCAAAGCTGGAACACCAACGCTACCTTCCTATCCTAACTTTAGGAATTCAGTTCCTCCACATCAACAGCCTTTCTCACCGGAGGCTCTTCTCATAGGGCGCTTCGTGCTCTTACTGCTTGCGTTTGCGGTTCTGCTCTTGATAGTGCGCGCAGCTCTGCGAAAATGGCGGCGCACTCATAAAGATAACGAAGTGGAAGAGATACGTGAAGGATTGTCAGTGCATTCTCTAGTCAAGGCACGTCGGGAGGAACGACAGAGCCGCGACGTGCAACAAAATACTGTCTCTCCACTTGAAGTCCTCGACCCCACCTCCGCTCGTGCTTACTATCGAGAGTTATTGCAAGCAATGGCTTCAAACCAGGCCGCATTAGCACGCCGCTCCGACGAGACGCCAGGGGAGTATCAAGCACGACTCGTGGCTCTTGTACAGCAAGCTTCATCAGATGAGGCTCAAGAGGAAATACCTCCTGATCCAGCCATACTAGATGAATTGACCCATGATTATGTCTTGGAACGCTATGGGGGAAAGCATCTCGATCAGGAAAAACAAGCCTATCTGCGCAAATGGGTTCCGCGTCTATTGGAGCGGTTGACAAAGCATAACGTCCCATAGGGGCCCGATTCTTGTGGTCGTCCTGAATAATCAATATCTCACTAGTGTTTTAGTGCTTATTCCGGTTTCTCGCCCCATACAGTGAGTAAGTACCAGAGTCCACAGAAATCATCCGAGAGCATTTCCAGGCACATTTGATCGTACAGAGCGCTAACCTCTTCTTGGGAGATAACTCCCCATTTAATGAGAAAGGGCTGGATCAACTGGAAAGTGACCATGAGGTCTTCACGAAAACTGTGATAGGCTGACGCTTCTACCGAAAAGTCAATTACACATGCCTTGTGTTGAATATTGTGATAACCTGCATGGCGAATGAAATGGCCCAACATGGGGGTGATTCCAAAGTTATGCCCCGTCGGAGAAAAACTTTGCCCGGCGACCTGAAGGGCTTGGTTGAACAGACTACAGAGGCGTTCCAAGGCAGGAGCGTTAGTAAATCCCCATTCCCCTTCGGTCAGACGGATAAACCCACCAGGGCGGGTGATACGCGAGCACTCCTGAAGCAGAGTGGGCCAGTTTGCAGGGCGCATAAATCCGGCAATAGTACGTGCATTAATCAAATCAAAGGAGCCATCAGGAAAGTCAAGAGGTTTTGTCACATCCATCACCTGAAAGACGGCATTGTCTAATCCTTGTGCCCATGCTGAGGCTTTTGCATGTTTAATCGTTTTCTGACTGATGTCGACTCCTACAACCTCAACCTTTTGATAGGCATGAGCCACGTCAAGCACCCAGCCTCCAGGACCACAGGCGAGGTCAAGGACCCTGTTGGTAATAAAAGTGGGGGAAACATCAGGGAATATTCCGCCCAGGCTTTGGGTAATGAGACGGTCTTGAAACAGCAAACGGGCTGTCTCCGCGCCACTTTCAGCATCCATAAAGTAGGTACTTTCATGTTCCTGGGGAGTGTCTGGCATCGGCTGTGGCTCCTTCCGCTGTTTGCGATACCTTTATGTCAGGTCTTTTAAAACTGCTATGCAAAGATCGATAAGGCTTTCCCGTATCTCTGAGCGGTCTTAAAAGATATTATACCTGAGGTGTTTTTGCATTGCAACACGCTACTATTTCTCCTGTGACTCATGTTTAACCGTTTCAAGCGTATTAAAAAAGAATAGCATTAGAGACGCTACGAGAAATCGGTCATCATTCCAGCTAAGGAGAGAAAGCTATGTGTGGTCGCTTTACATTGACATTGAATGTAGATGTTGTTGCGAAAGCATTCAACGTTCCCCCATCGCTGCAAACAGCGCCCCGTTACAATATCGCTCCGACACAAGAGGTTGTCACAGTTATGCGCGATGAGATGAAGCACCTTGATTGGCTGCGCTGGGGCCTCATTCCCTCTTGGGCAAAGGACGAGACTATTGGGTCTAAGATGATCAATGCCAGGGCTGAGACGCTGGCAGAGAAACCGAGCTTTAAGCGACTGCTCCAGGGGAGACGTTGCCTCATTGTCGCGGACGGCTTCTACGAATGGAAGAAGGAGCAGGGCGGCAAGACTCCTATGTACTTCACGCTGCCGAATCATGAGCCATTCGCCTTCGCGGGTCTCTGGGATACATGGAAAAGCCCCGATGGTCAACAGATACGCACCTGCACGATCATCACAACAAACCCTAATGAGGCTGTCGCCCCCGTTCATAATCGCATGCCCGTCATTTTGTCAGCAGATGCGCGCGATGAATGGCTAGACCCAGAGCAGCATGATACAAATGTGCTTCAACACCTGCTCAGACCGTACACTGCCAGCGGGATGCTGGCGCGCCCCGTGTCACGCAAAATCAACAGTCCGCAGTACGATAGCGCGGAGTTGATTGCGTAGCATAAACTATGTTTTGATGATAAAGGTCCTGGCGCAGCGTGCCTGCGCCAGGACCTTTATCATCAAAACATAGTATAATATTGCTCATAGATGACATACACCCTGATGACATCTTTATCCTAACACAAAGGAGTAACTCTTCATGGCAATTGGCCCAGGTACAACTCTCGTCGATTATCTTGCTCCCTCACGGGCTTCTCGCAGTAGCAATCTTCTGCGAGACACATTACTGGTCATTGGTTTTAGTATATTTCTGGCCCTGTGTGCACTGGCGTCGTTTTACATTCCATTCACTCCTGTACCTGTCACATTACAGACATTAGCTGTTTTGCTTACAGGTGCAGCCCTCGGCAGTAAGCGTGGTGGTCTAGCAATGATCGCCTATCTTGCTGAAGGTGCGGCAGGTCTGCCCGTCTTTGCGGGTGGTACAGGAGGGTTTATTCATCTTGTTGGATTTACAGGAGGCTACCTCTGGTCATATCCGATTGCGGCCTTTGTGGTAGGGCTGCTCTGTGAGCGTGGACTGGACCGCAGGATTTTCACCTCGGTCTTCGCAATGCTCCCCGGCTCGCTCATCATCTATGCCGTTGGAGTTTCGTGGTTAGCGATTGTTTTGCACATCAGCTTTACCAAAGCATTTATGCTGGGTATGTTGCCATTTATTCCTGGCGATCTGCTAAAGATTGCTATTGCCGCGGCTCTGCTGCCCGTCGCCTGGGCTATTGTGCGCCGCACCCGGTCTGAGTAGGAAGACCTCATGTAGGTCTCCTACTCACGTAGGGGCGCGATAAATCGCGCCCACGGGGTGGGGATGAGGGGCATAGGTTGGGTTCACGACGTTTCCCCTCATCTCCACCCCGTGGGCGCGATTTATCGCGCCCCTACAGGCGGGATTGTACACGCACTGGCCTCCGCGACCCGATAGCAGCAAGCTCGGGTGTCGCCAGTGAGCGAATTACTTCGATAGTCTCCGGTGCATTGCGCACAAACTCAACATGTGTGGGAAGATGCGCTTTGAAGTCTTCAACGGTCATATCATCCAGGAAGCGCGTACCCTCGTTATCCAGCATCACGCGTGGTAACAGGACAAGATCGCCAAGATTACCATTCTCTTGTAGGGCATCCAGCACATCCTGACCACACAGGAGGCCAGCAACCGTGACCAGTTCGCCAAAGAACTTGTTCACGATTGGCAACACCTGTACCTCAGTACGCTCAATTTTGCGAATATCTTGCGCTAATCCTTCGATGACTGGCTGTGCCATCGTGCTTGTTACAAGCGTCACATGACGCGGCTCGGTCATAGCATTCGGCAGCTTGCGCTTAGCCCTTGCCCATTGATCGACGAGGTAGCGCGTCATACCTACGCCGTTCTCGATTTGTGAGTAGGAGCCATAATGTCTAGCAGGCGGGAAGTCGTGCTTCGTGATGTAGTACCACTCGTCTGAAAGATAGACAAAGGGATCGCCGTCAGGGTTCTCAGCCTCGAAGCGGCGCTGATGGGTCTCTGTCTGCTCGATGATCGCCTCAGCCTCTTCACGAGTATAGGAACGCAGCGGTGGCAAATCGCCCGTCTTAATCATGTTATTATACTTAGTCAGACCGATTGGCACCACAGAAATTGACTCGACGATAGGACGCAGTTCGGTCAACTCGTGGATACTGCGATCAAGATGCTCGCCATCATTGATTGTGGGACAGAGCACAAGCTGCGTGTGACAGGTAATGCCCATGCTGCCAAGGCGTTGAATATGATCCATAATATCGCCAGCGCGTGGACCATCAACCATCTTGCGGCGTAGATCAGGGTCGGTGGTATGCACCGAGACATACAGTGGTGTCAACTTCTGCTCGTCGAGCCGCTGCCAGTCATGTTCCTTTAGATTAGTCAATGTAATAAAGTTTCCAAAGAGAAATGAATAGCGATAATCATCATCTTTGATATAGAGCGACGAGCGCATACCATGTGGCAGCCCTGGTTGAGAGGCGAAACGCTCAGGCAGTCCCTTGATAAAGCAAAAGACACATTTATTGGCGCACTGACGAATAAAGGGGGCAGGTTCCTCACCGAACAGTACGCCCAGATTCTCATCGGCGGTCTTGGTGACGCGCACTTCGTGTGCATCCTGTTGCCGATCAAAGCCGATCACCAGCTCATCTTCGGCAACATAAAAGCGATAATCTACAAGGTCACGGACTGTATGACCATTAATTGTGCGAACAAGATCACCGGACTGGAGACCTGCACGATCCGCAGGGCTTTCGGGAACTACCTCACGCACCCATCCATACATTTTTGGCATTGATTTTTCCTCAAGACAGACAGGGCGACCCTTGTGGTCGCCCCTACTATACACGGTCAACTTCTTCACAATGCACAAAACAATATAGACGCGCACATGCATTCGTGTATACGTGTATACGTGCATAGTAGGCATAAAGATATATATCCGAGTGATTATATGCTTTATGAAGTTCTTAGTCAAATTTGATACTGTGACCAACCCATTTTCCATGCTTAGCTTTATAAAGCAAATGGATTTCGTCTACGCTCGGAGAAAGAGGTTGCCGTATTGAGGTCAACCTGGCGAACTCACAACAAGAGCGCCTCATCCCTCTGCATCAGAATCTTGTTTTGTAGTATCCATGGTTTCTCCTGAAGTGTGCTCGATCCTCATGTGTGCCAGTAATCTGCTCGTTTCCTGCCTCAGTCTCCTATTCGCCTCCTCCAAGTCGAGGGCCGCCTGGACAAAGCGGTTATATTCCAGGAGAAACAGCAAAAGCATAATCATGAGGAGTCCCATCCACCAGACTGCCTCGACGACAATCATCAGCGGGACCCCAAGAGCGCGGCCAACCGGAGACAGGGAAAAGAACACCTGCACAAAAATCCATCCTAGAAGCGCGATAAATTGGACAAGGACGAATCTGACGACTTTATGCGCTTTGTGGCGTATCGTGGACTTTTCCATCGCTGTATGACCTCCTTGCCTTTTAGAACAGAGAGAAACAGATAGCTCTGTTTGGGGACACGTTGTACAGTTCGCTCTCGTTTCACACACGAAATCTACCTTAGTTACGTTGCTTGACTTTGACATATTGCGTTACGTAAACTAGTATCAATATCACCTCCTTTTGTTTTGCTAGCCAGCACAAGGAAGACAGCTCAAAGGACACAATTTCTTTGCGCCTAAAATGCTGGTGCAGAGCAACAAGATTTATGTTGAAGGAGAGGAAGCCTAATCATGTCTATCAACATTAAATACCGTCTTTCCAGGGAACACACTCACGCTCGCTGGGATAACAGCATCGCTCCGCTCATCAGAGTTGAGCCAGGGGATGTTGTTGAATTGGAAACGAAAGAAGCCTCCGATGGTCAGATTGCGCCTGATTCAAACCTGGATATTCTAGCGAAACTTGACTTTAGCGTGATACATCCCTTAACTGGGCCTGTAGCAATCGTAGGAGCGGAGCCGGGGGATACGCTTGAAGTCGAGGTGCTCGACATTCGCCCCAAAGAATGGGGCTGGACCGCAATCATTCCAGGTTTTAGCCTGCTTGCTGACGAGTTCATCGAACCCTACCTCAAGGTATGGGAACTTCAAGCAGATCACGCCTACTTCAAACCGGGCATTCGCATTCCCCTGGAACCTTTCTGCGGCGTTATGGGTGTTGCACCTGCCGAGCCGGGATCGCTCGATACCATTCCACCGCGTCTGAATGGTGGCAATATAGACATCAAGCAACTTGTGAAGGGGTCGAAGCTATTCCTACCTGTGCTCTATAAAGAGGCACTCTTTTCGTTAGGTGACGCGCACGCCGCGCAGGGTGATGGCGAGGTATGTGGAACCGCGATTGAGGGACCAATGATTGTCACCGTGCGCTTTGGTCTACATAAGGGGTTGAGCATCCCCGAGTTGCAATACACAACTTCTGGCTCAGCAGTTGAAAAAGCAAACATGAAGGGCTATTATGTGACAACGGGTCATAGCCCTGATCTGTTCGTGGCGGCACAAAAGGCCGTCCGCAACATGATCAGCCATCTCACCAAAAACTATGACTTGACCAGACCGGAAGCGTTTGCACTATGTAGCGTCGTGGTAGACCTGCGCGTGAGCGAGATCGTTGATGCTCCCAACTGGCTGATCTCCGCGTTCCTGCCCCTCGACATTTTTGAATAAGAAAGAACGAGACAAATGATGCCTCATGTAAGTTGAAGCTTCAACTTACATGAGGCATCATTCTACAACGTGGATGACTACTCGCAGCTTGTATACTCACACAAGCTTGTGTACGTAATATTACATGCTAGAGGCTGTTTTTCTCATAGCAAAGGAGCAAAAGCCAGTTGTTTTTAGCTGGAAGTGTCACCTTTTATTTACTCAAAGAGGAGCCATAAGAGATGAAGCGCAGTAAGATTTCCTTGGTCCTGGTTTCCCTTCTTCTCCTAATTGGGTCAGTGCTGCTCACAGCGGCAAAACTACCCTCGTTTCGCTCGTCGGCATCGCTGGCCGCCACACCCACACCAGCCAAAGGAGGGTACGCCCAGGGTCTCACCGCTTCGATAATTGGTTGGGACGGCGACGGCGACGCCGCCGTTGCTTATCGAGGTGGGAGCTTTGATGTTCGCGACGGCAGGAATATCACAGTCGGCTTTGGCATATACAAAGCCCCGACGCCTCTACAATGGTATAACGACAACGGCTATCTGCCCGCGCTCGTTACTAAGTTTGAACGCGATAACAGCACAATCAAGATCAACAGTTTTGGTGACAGAATTGTACTCTCTGGCAATGCTTATGTCGCCGTCTACTCCCGCGTTTCGGTATACAACCATGACACGATCGCACACAACGAAGACCCTGCTCCATCACCCGGTCTGCTCGCCCTAAACGCTGCTCCCAATGTGGTGAAGCCAGGCCAGACGGTCAACCACGACTATGTCATAGCCATTGATCGCTTTGGTGGCTCATATGGCTGGCCCTCTGATGCAGCATTAATCGGCGCTGGCGGCTGGCAAGTTCATTACGCCCACATGCAGTCGTACTGGAACACAAAGCTGTCCAGCATTGTACAGATCGATCACTTGCCCGATTCTCGCTTGATTAACGCATACAAAGCAGGCTACATCTATACGAACATCGTGAAAGATGGAAATAACCTGAACGTCGGCGAAAATGGCTATGGTCAACTCTTTGACCACGATACCATAGGCATCCTGGTGGATCTCCTGGAACTGGGGGATTACTCGAACGCGCACGCGTACCTCGACACGCTTTTCTGGAATCAGTACAGAGATGCCGAATACAAGTATAGCTGGCCGTGGGCGGTGTATCTCCTCAAGACAGGTGATACAGCATTTGTGCGTTCGCATTTTGCGAAGATACAAGAAAGCGCGCACTCCATTCAAACAGATAGCACGGGACCCAACGGCACAATAGGAAAAACAAACGATGTTGACGCCAACGGCTACTGGACCGTAGACGACGAGTCCGCTCTCCTGGGCCTGCTTACCTATGGCTACATCGCGCAGCGTTTAGGAAATTCGGCTGAAGCGTCATGGGCGTCCAAAGAATACGCGACCCTGCTCCACGCGGTGAATACGCAGCTTTTCACGCTCATACGTCAATATAACTTAAACTACATTCCGTGCGCTATGGACCAGCCGAACGACAAAAACAGGTGCTCTATCCCTAATGACGCGAACTGGGCCTCGATGTTTCTCTTCGGGCGCTGGTCCTGGGATGGGTATCTGTTCAATGGCAATCAGTCCGGGCCATTGCTCGACCTGATCGACAAGACATACGACTACGGCTTTGATCGCTTACTCGGCACTCTGCCGCCGCATACCTACGGTGGCTATCCTGGCTATAGCACTGGCTATAATGCAGGCTATGGAGCCGCTGGTCTGCGTGGCGAGAAGTACCGCTCAGAGAGCATCTACGATTATCAGTTTATGATCTCAAACACGATGAGCGGTCCTTTTTCCTGGTGGGAAAACGTCCTGGGGGCAGGTCCTACCGCGTGGGAGCCGGGGTTCCATGCTCAAGGGGGAACAGGTGCCAGCCCTCATATGTGGGGACAGGCGAATGCGACAAAAGCCTTGTTGGATTCAATTCTTTCCGAGAAGGCCGATGGACAGGTTATTGTTGGCCGTGGAGTACCCAATGAGTGGGTGAAGCAGGGACAAGTCGCCAACGTCACGAACTTCCCCATTCATGAAAACAAGAGGTTGAACTTCAGTATCACCGTTGCTGGCAACACTGTCACCCTGACACTTTCAGGCAATGCGCCCAGCAACACCATCCTCTTCAACCTCCCCATTTTCAGGCACAACATCCGCTCGACGACCAGTGGAAAGATTGATAATAATCAGGGAGTGGTAGCACTCTCTCCATCGACAACTCGCGTCACGGTTACACTCAACTCGCTCTAGGCCCACTTTACAAGAGGCAATAGAGTGAAGGGTCTCCAGTGGTATCAAGGTTGATACCACTGGAGAACTCTTTGTTTAAGTACAGGTGCGGAAGGACCATCATTTGTCTCGTTCTTTATAAAACTCCACAATGCCAGCCGCGAACTGCTTCACGGCATCACGCAGTTCCAGGGGTTCCAGCACCTCGACCATCGTTCCCAGACCAAGCAGATAGCCGCGTGCATGCTCGAAAGAACCAAACGTCAAGGAAATAGTGATCCAGCCTTCGGCATCAGCCGGTCCGGCCCCTTCGATAAGGTTGTGCATCTTCTCACCCATAATTTGAGGGAGAATGGGTATAAAGACGGGTGAGACACGGACCATCACGGAATAGTCAGGCCACTTTGTCTGGAAATCCTTGCTCCATGTCGCCCAATACTGCTCTAAATCAAACTCCTCTGGACGCTGACACGGCTCTTCGGTGATGATAACATCACGCACGCGCGAGACGCGAAAGACGCGCAATTCTCCATGCGACACCGCCACCATGTACCATATACCTGCCTTGGCAACGAGTCCCAGTGGATCAACGATTCGTTCAATCACCTCACCATTATTCTTGCGGTACGTGAGAAACACTTTGCGATCTTGCCAGGTCGCCTCTCGTAACGTCTGTAGAAAAGGGACCGCCTCGTTCGCGTGATACCAGGCAACGGCATCCATATACAGCCGTTGTCGCGTACGCTCCACGTCACGCCGATGCGCCGACGGAAGCGCAGCCAGCAGTTTGAGCAGTGCCGCCTCTAACTCCTTGCTCACACCTAAATCAGCAAGTGGGCCAGCAGCGCCCGGCATAAATAACGTTCGCACCTCAGACTCGTTAAGCCCTGTCAGATTGGTGCGATAGCCCTCAGCAAGCGTACAACCACCACCAGGGCCGCGTTCAGCGTAAACGGGGACGCCAGCTATACTCAACGCTTCGATGTCACGGTAGATAGTGCGTTCCGACACCTCTAGCCGTTCCGCCAGTTCTTGCGCCGTTGCGCGCCCCTTAATTTGCAGCAGCATCAAAAGTGAGAGCAATCGGTCAGCACGCATGTATTACCTCCATCACAATCAAAAGACCTCGTCTATTTAGGATATCACAAAATTATGACAAGAGGTGTCAGGTATAGCATGTTATGCTTATGATGTCAACAACGAAGAGAAGTGAGTGAGCCTAACAGAGGAGGATACCCATGAACATGTATTTTCATGAGTGGTTGCTAGCAGAGCGTCGTCAAAACATACAACGTGAGGTGGAGCATCATCGCATCGTCGCCAGCCTTCAAAGTCGAAAGAGGTTGCTACATCATACAGTAGGTCGCCTCGGCATGCTATTGATAGTAGTAGGTACACGATTGAGACAAGTTGAGCGGGTTGCAGCAGCGTAAGTTATCGGAGGCATTCAGGGCGTGTCTTGCTCCCCATCCTGAGTGCCTCATATACTCTTCAATAGGATAGCACCAACACGTGGCAAAACAGCGTCTCTTCCGCTCGATGTTACTGGCATCAGTGCCAGGTTGTCGGCACTATCAAGCAGATGGTTAACGACCTTCTCGCACGCAGAGAACGCTATGGCATTTCCTATATTGGGGTGGAAGAAAAGAACTTTACTAAGATGGCATCAGCAATAACTCGCCTTGCCAGAAAATGATACTATCTCACAATAACTGACAGAAGGTGTCAGGAGTCGCGTGGTACGATAAGGACAACAATGTATATGAGGTTTGCATAGAATCAGGTATGTTGCCTCTGTAGGGGTCTCATTTATTACACCCTCGGTTGCCACAATCCCACGGTGGGATCATTGGCGACGCAGGGTGTAATGAATGAGACCCCTACATGGCCCTGCTAGGATGCAGATCCGGTTTACGCCTATGCTCGCCTTGCTGAGGAGGTATTCACCTTGCTTAAAAGAGAGTTTACTGTTGCTAATGAATATCGTTATAAACGCTCTAGTCCTGCGCTCTGGATTGCCTCGCATCTACTGCACTATAAGTTCTTTGTGTTTGGCTTTATGGTCATGGCGATTCTGGCAAACATATTCAACGCATCCGTCCCAGCCCTTACAGGCGTTGCCTTTAACGCGGTCCTGCACAACAACCGGGGCCAGTTGCTTACCATCGTCTTCAGTCTCTTAGCCATCATCGCCTTGGCTGGCATCACAGACCTGTGCGCACGCCTCTCAGCAGAGATAATGGGCAAACGCTTTGCACGCGATGCACGCGATGAACTCTATCTCAGTTTGTTGGGAAAGAGTCAGACCTTTCATAATCGGCAGCGAGTCGGCGACGTGATGGCGCGTGCCTCCAACGATATGAGCCAGCTCAGTGACATGGTTGTACCCGGCTTCGATATCATCTTCGACTCGTTCACGGCCCTCGTGGTCCCGATGGTCTTCATCGCCTTCATCAATCCGCAGTTGCTGCTGGCACCACTGCTCTTTGTAGTAGTGTTCCTCATCGCCTTGCGCGACTACTCGCGCAAACTCAATCCGGTCTCCGATGAGATGCGCGAGCAGTTTGGGACAATGAACGCGGTCTTGAACGAGGCGGTTACAGGCGTCGAGGTGGTTAAGGCTACCGGACAGGAGGGACAGGAAAAGCGCAAGTTCAGGGAGAATGCCGCGCTGTACCGCAACTTCTTTGTCAAAAATGGTCAGATACAGGGACGTTACCTACCAACACTATTAGCAGCGATTGCCCTGGCGGGAGCCTTCTTGCATGGCCTCTATCTCCTGTCACAGCATCAACTCTCCGTTGGTGGGCTGGTCTCGTACATGGGACTGATGGCGATCATTCGCTTCCCCGCCTTCATGTCTATCTGGAGCTTTAGCCTTGTTCAATTAGGAGTCTCAAGTGCCGAGCGCATTCTCACGTTGATGCGCGAGGAGACGGAACTGGACGAAAACGAGGCTGGCTATCGCGAGGAGATGCACGGTGATATCGTCTTTGAGAACGTCACCTTCAGTTATGGCGACACACCCATCCTGAAGAATGTCTCCTTCCATGCGAAACCAGGTCAGACGATAGCGATTGTCGGGCAGACTGGCTCTGGCAAGAGTACACTCACGAAGCTGGTCAACCGCATCTATGACGTGGTCTCGGGCAGAGTGCTCGTCGATGGTGTCGATGTACGGAATTGGAACCTGGATGCGTTGCGTTCGCAAATCTCGACCATCGAGCAAGACATCTTCCTCTTCTCGCGCTCCATTGCTGAGAACATTGGTTATGGTCTGGGTCAGAAGGCGACCCGCGAGGCAATTGAGGTGGCGGCGAAGGATGCCCAAGCTGACGGGTTCATCAACAGCTTTAAGGAAGGTTACGATACGGAGATAGGTGAGCGCGGCGTCACCCTCTCAGGTGGACAGAGGCAGCGCATCGCCATCGCCCGCGCCCTGCTAACCGACCCGCGCATTCTCATCCTGGACGACTCGACCAGCGCGATTGATAGTGCCACCGAGGACGAGATTCAGAAAGCTATCCGTCGTCTCCTTGAGGGACGCACAACGCTGCTCATCACGCATCGGCTCTCGCAGATTCGCTGGGCCGACAACATTCTCGTCGTGCGTAAGGGAGAAATCGTCGATCAGGGTACACACGAAGAGTTGTTGCAACGCAGCGAGACCTATCAGCGCATCTTCGCACCACGCGAACGTGAGGCACGCGTCGTATCAGCAATTGCTGTAGGTGGCGAATAAGCCGTAGGGGTCTAATTAATTAGACCCCTACAAAGGATCGATACAAGCGAAAGGAGAATATTGCATGGGCTTCATTATGGATGGTCTGGATGCCGAGGCATATGACCGAACCTACAAAGATAGTCAACTTATCAAGCGCATTGGCGACTACTTCCGACCCAAAGTTGGCATCATCATCTTTCTAACAGTGCTGATCGTGCTCAGTTCGGTCCTCGATACCGCCTTTCCCATTCTAGTTGCACAGGGCATTGATACGCTGACAGCATCAAAGGCTCTACAGACAGCAATTCTGCTAGTTGGCTTCATCCTGGTAGCGGGCATTCTCTCATGGACCTGCAATCTGTTTCGTCAGTGGTACACGGCGAAGGCCGTTGGTGATGTCGTATTGCAAATACAGACCGATGCATTCAACGCGGTTATGCAGCGTGACATGTCCTTCTTCGATGATTTTTCGTCGGGCAAGATCGTCAGCCGCGTCACCTCCGACACAGAGAAGTTCGCTACGGTCGTCACGCTGACGCTCAATCTGCTTAGCCAGTTCCTGCTATTCTTTCTGGTAGCGGCGGTACTGCTGGTAAGAAATGTACAGCTGGCTCTGCTCGCGTTTACCATTGCACCAGCTATTCTCCTGGTTGCACTCGCCTTTCGGCGCATCGCACGCACCTCGACGCAGCGTTCGCAGCGCTCAAGTGCCCGCGTCAATGCTAATGTACAGGAGGTGATTAACGGTATCACCGTCGCGAAGAACTTCCGGCAAGAGCAGAATATGTATGACGCGTTCAAGAAGGTCAACGAACAGTCGTACCAGGTGAATGTACGCTCAGGCTTCATCTATAATGGTGTCTTCCCTGTCCTGCTCATCATCGCCAATCTCGGCACCACCATCGTCGTCTACTTTGGCGGTCAGAATGTGCTCAGTCACAGCATCTCACCTGGTGACTGGTTCCTGTTCGTGCAGAGCATCGGCCTTCTCTGGTTCCCGCTCACGAGCATCGCATCGTTCTGGAGCCAGTTCCAACTGGGTCTAGCGGCGAGTGAACGCATCTTCGCGCTGCTGGATGCGGAGCCGCGTGTACACCAGACCGACGATCAGCCCGTAAAGCATCTCATAGGCAAGATCGAGTTCAAGGATGTCTTCTTCAGTTATGACGACCGCCAGACGGTCCTTGCTGGCTTCAACCTGACCATTCACGCGGGCGAGACTATCGCCCTGGTAGGTCATACAGGTGCTGGTAAGTCCAGTCTGGGGCGACTTGTAGCACGCTTCTACGAGTTCCAGGGAGGACAACTGCTGATCGACGGGCGCGACATCCGCACCTTTGACCTGACGGACTACCATCGGCTGCTGGGAGTCGTGCCACAGTCGCCCTTCCTTTTCTCTGGTACAGTTGCCGACAACATTCGTTATGCGCGACCAGACGCAAGCAATGAAGAGGTTGCCGCAGTAGCGCAGCGCATTGGCAACGGCGACTGGCTAGAAGCACTGCCGGAGGGAGTAGAAACGCTCGTGGGAGAAGCAGGCAAAGCCCTCTCAATGGGACAACGCCAGCTCGTCGCACTGGCTCGCGTCCTTCTGCAAAACCCCTCGATCATCATCCTGGATGAGGCCACCGCAAGTGTTGACCCGCTCACCGAGGCCCAGATTCAAGAGGGGCTCGACATCGTGCTAGAGAACCGCACCGCAATCATCATCGCCCATCGCCTCTCGACTATAAGATATGCAGACCGCATTATCGTCCTCGACCGAGGCCGCATCGTCGAAGAAGGAAGCCACGACATGCTGATGAATCGAGGTGGGCACTACGCGGACCTCTACAACACCTACTTCCGCCACCAATCGCCAGACTATCAACCCGGAGGGGGATTTGTGCCGGTGCTGTTGCCTGTTGATACTATAAGTTCATAAATACCTACAGGGCACCCGCAAGGGGCTGCTCCTCCCATCTCCGATGTCAATGCGTTGACCCGTCGTATGGGAGGGGCAGCCCCTTGCGGGTGCCCTAGAATTTGCAACGGCCCTGCTAGTAAATCCTAGCAGCCGGCATCGTGTAAACGCATGAATGGTATACTTTATATATTATGTACATTCTCTGAAAGACAATTTCATGCAAATAGCGCCTTTATCACAACGACAACGCTTTGGAAGTGGATTTCTGGCTGGTCTCGCGGCTGGCATTATAGCAACGGTTCTCATGCTGCTCGTAAGTGTTGCCTTCAACGGTATCTCCCTGCCGGAGGTCTTTGGCTCGGCACTTACTCAATTAATGTCACCCTCAATGTTCGATACTCTACACCGCATCATTGGCGGGGATGCCAAATACTACTTTTTCTACTGCATCCTTGTTGGACAGTGTCTCGTCTTCGCGCTTACCGGGGGTCTCTACACACTGATCGCGGGGATGGTGAAACCTGAACAAGCAGGTGAGATACAGGGACAACTTCGCTGGCGCACAGGTATGCTGCTGGCATTTCTTCTCTGGTTGATCGTAGGACTGGTATTTTTGCCCTTAACCGGGGCAGGTCTCTTCGGAGCACAATTGGTAATAGGGGCGTTGAATACAACAGTAAGCCTTGCGCTAGTGGGGATTGCCTTTGGAAGCCTGTTCGTGTATATGCAGAACTGGTTAGCACTCCGCCGCCTACGTATACAGAGCGGCCTGTCAAAAGAGGAGCTAGAAGAGAAAGGGCTGTCGCGCCGCGTTGTGTTGCAGCGGAGTATCGAGCTTGTCGGGCTGGGTGTGATAGGTGTTCTGGCATGGCGTTTCATCACCAGCACTAGCGGTATGGGAGGTGTCAGTTCAGGAAATGTACCATCATCGCAGTTGATACAGAGGTTCCAGAAGAAGATTGTTCCACCACCAACACCAAACTATGCAGATATTCAACAGGTACAGTTTCTTTCGAAAGAAGTAACATCTAACGATCAGTACTACATCGTCTCCAAGAATCTCTTCAACGATCCCTCGGTGAACGGCGATACGTGGCGTTTGAATGTACAAGGAGAGATCGAGCATCCCTTTTCCTTCAGCTACAAAGAATTACTAGACCTGCCAAGAAAGCAGCAGTACGAGTCGATGATGTGCATCAGCAACGAGGTCGGGGGCCAGTACATGAGCAACGCCCTCTGGGAAGGTATTCCTCTAGCAGATTTGCTTGCGCGAGGCGGGGCTATCAAGCCGGGAGCCAGCAAAGTGGTCCTCTACGCAGCAGACGACTATAGCGATAGCATTCATCTCTCAAAAGCATTGGAGCCAACAACCCTTCTTGCACTACGCATGAACGGGCAGACGTTGCCACAAGGACACGGCTTTCCCCTACGTCTCCTGGTTCCTGGCATCTACGGTATGAAACACGTCAAGTGGATCACGCGTATCGAGGTCGTGAACACCGACTTCCAGGGCTACTGGCAACAGCGCAGTTGGAGCGACCCGGCACCTATTCGCATGACCTCACGCATTGACACCCCTCTGACAGGTTCTACTCTTCAAGCCGACAGGCCAACCTATATCGCGGGAGTCGCCTTCTCCGGCAATAAGGGAATTAGCCAGGTAGATGTGAGCTTCGATGCAGGACAAACATGGAACAAGGCGGCGCTCAAACGCCGCCTTTCAGCACTTACCTGGGTACTCTGGGAACTTCCCTGGCAACCCAAGGCTGGCTCATATACCGTTATCGTGCGTGCAATCGACATGGAAGGCAACGTGCAAGACCCACATGAGGCTCCACCACTCCCCGATGGCTCATCAGGCTATCATGGAATTGACATCACAGCGAAGTAGGGGCGCGATTGATCGCGCCCGCGTGTGCTAAGAATCCCACGTTGGTTCTACGCAACCTGCGGGCGCGATTGATCGCGCCCCTACAGGTGAACAATAAACTGTCTGTCCGGGTTCATACCATCCCCCCAAAACGTACAGATTGCATCGATAAATGCAACTCTTTCTACCAATTTCCGTTGTTGTTTGCAGAATACCAAAAAGAAGTGGGAAAAGTTGTCCGCTTTTAACTTCTTTATGGATTGTAATACATAGGGGGATCGATTATACGCTGGAAGCGCGAGTAGCTTCGTTATCCACGGAAAGCCAATGCGCTTGTCAATTGTGTAGTCGTGGGAATTATGATCGCAGATAAGGCCAATATGGTGACGGATGTTCAGGGGGAAGAAGTAGCGCGTCTGCGTACAGGGGATGCTCAAGCCTTTCGTTCACTGATTGAACGACTACAGCAGCCAATCACAGGATATTTGCATCGCCTTGTCGGAGAGCGTGAGGTAGCGCTGGACCTTGCACAGGATACATTTCTACAAGTTTATAAAGAAATTGGCAAGACGTCGTTTCATCTTGAATTAGACGCCTGGATTTATCGTATTGCCACAAATTACGGGTTACGCTATCTCAATAGAAAACGTTTGCGCCATTTTATCAGTTTTCCTTTCGGTTATGAGGTCTCGGAAGAGGGCTCCTTTAGCTTGAGCACCGATGATCTTTTGAAGCTCTCGACAACGAAACCCTCTCTTGAAGACCAGACTGAAACTAGCATGCTTATCGAGCAGGCGCTTTCATCGCTCTCGCCCAAGGATGCAGCATGTCTGCAACTGCACTATGGCGATGGCTTCACTTATGAACAGATTGGGGAGATAGTCAATATCTCGCCAGAGGCAGTGCGTAAGCGTGTCGCCCGTGGAGTCGAGAAGTTTCGGAATATCTATGCCAAAGATGCCGTCGCTAATCTCTCACATCAAGCGTCAGCGATGAAGAGGACACGTACAGCACATGAGCACTAAGATGCGCTGTATGACGGCCTGTTATGAACACTATGGAACATATATTATGAAAATTTTTATGCAAAAGGGAGAATAGGAGGTGGCATGACGCATCCAGACAATGGCATGCTTCTCGCTTATGTTCGCCGACAACAAGGCGGCGCGTTGGCGAAGAAAATACAGCAGCATATTGCACAGTGTCAGCTTTGTCGCCTTCGCTGCACTGAGTTTGCGCAGGTTGGGACAACAATAGAGACGTGGACGCGTTCATCCTCCTATCGCTCCTACCCATCGCTTACAAATAGTGTCTTACGACAGATATACGAGTCGAAACGATCGGTTCCGCAACATCTAAAACATAATCTTGCGCCAACATCAATACGCGTCGTCAGCATTCCAGTAGCAATGTTGCTGGTTGTGCTCTGCATGGTTACGGTGACCATCATTGTACTGGCGAATTTGTCAGGGCGAACGGCTTCCCCGAACATCGCAAAATCAACGCAGACAACTATACCAGTGCTGACAACAGGAATTCCTCCTAAACCAACGGCAACGCTCCCTCCCCCTACAACGCAACCAACGACAGTCTCGATCATTCCGGGTTCGCCGACTGCGACAACAACGGCAGAGAAGCCCCGTATCACAAATTGCACCACGACTATTGATGTTCTCGAACAGCATCTACACATCTGTGGACGCAATTTTACGCCAGGAAGATCAGTAGTGCTGATTTTGAACACAGCAGGAGGTAAGGTCAGGCAGCATGAGCCAGTGAAGGTCAGCGCGGATGGGACAATACAAGATAGCATAACCGTTCATTCCTGTAAGGATGTCCCAGCGGCGATACAAGCACAGAGTACCACTGCCACGACAGAAGTATCGCAAGTATTGAACAATATCGCGTACGGAAACTGTCAGATTCTTGGCACTCCGTAGTAGAGCGAAATATATAGAAAATTTGCACTGAATAGCAATTCGTCTGGTATCTCTATTCAGGAAGGATAAAGGATCGTGAAGCGACAGTGCGCATGGTGTTTGCGTCTCATTAACGGCGCAGGCGAACACCTTTCACCATCGTCACTGCCCAAACTCTACGATGCGACGCATGGTATGTGTAATGCCTGTGGGGCGCGGTGGATTGAGCAGGTTGTGGGATTACAAGACAGTACCGAGATCGTCATACAAATGCGAACCAGGATGGCAGAAACTCCATCGGTAGCCCTCTCGGAACTAAACACTACAGTAGTTCGCTAGAGGTAGGTCAGAGCCTATAAATTAAGGCATTTAAAATAATTTCTCTCTTTTTTTATGAAGGCGCGCACAATAAGCGCGTCGTCGCCGAGAGGATCGAACCGATGCTTGCGTGATGCGAGCAGATTGTACCTCTTTCCCCCCGAGGGGGTACAGTAAAGGTTCGGTCCTCTTGTGCATTCCTGACCACAATCATACAGGGCGTACCCTTGTGATCGCCCTGTATGATTGTGGTAGCCCTACTGCATATAATCTCCTGAGATTACCTTTATAAAAACGCTGCCATAAGGTTATTCACCTCGTCGGGTTGCTCCTGCTGTACCCAGTGTCCACTATCGGGGATGCGCCGTACCTGTATCCTGGGAACCCATTGCTCAAGGTTCCTGGTCAGATTGATGCCAAGTGCAACGTCTTGCTCACCCCAGATGAGCAGGGTTGGAACATGAATGATCGTCTGCGTCCTACCTCCAGTGGAGGTATAGGCACCTCTACGGAAGGCCGCGCGGTAATAGTTGAGGGCAGCAGTCATGGCTCCAGGTTTGCTCATCGCGGCTTGATACTTCAATAGTACATTGGGCGGAAATGCCGATTTCTGCACGGCGCTCTCATAGATAGCCCTACCAATGACCTCGGCATGGTTATAGCTCAAAATGGCTTCGGGAAGCCAGGGGATTTGAAAGAAGAAAATGTACCAGCTTTTGCTCAGTTGTTTGAGAGTGCGTAGTTCACGCATCAACGCCCACGGATGCGGAGCGTTCAGAACGATGAGACGCTGCGTCATCTGTGGATATCTCATCGCGAAGACCCAAGCCAGCGCGCCACCCCAATCATGACCCACAATAATTGCCTTTTCCTGACCAAGACCCTTAATCAGCCCCTCGATATCACGTAAAAGCGTCGGTACGTCGTAGCCAGTGCGCGGCTTATCGCTATCGTTGTAACCGCGCAGGTCAGGAGCGACAACGGTGTAGCCTTGCTCGGCAAGAAAGAGAATCTGGTGACGCCAGGAGTACCAGAACTCAGGAAAACCGTGCAGCAGCACGACGAGCGGTCCCTCTCCTTGTATCACATAGTGCATACGTATTCCGTTAGTGATAATGTCGCGGTGCTGCCATATCTCCGTTGGAGTTGCCATACAAAATCTCCTTTAACAACCCGAAATGAACATCGGGACGGCGACGCCGTCCCGATGTTCATTTCGGGTTGTTAATCCGCTTTAGTGTCATTGTAGACGATAGCGCGTTTCACCTGTTCAATCAGGTCTGTGACAGGGATGCCACGAGGACATGCATCGGCGCAGTTGAAGATAGTGCGGCAACGCCATACACCGTCGCGCTGACCCAGGATGCTCAGGCGCTCTGCCGCGCCCTGATCGCGGCTGTCAAAGATGAAGCGGTGCGCGTTGACAATAGAGGCAGGCCCAACCCAATCAGGGTTGCCCCACACCGATGGGCAGGAGCCAGTACAGGCACCACAGAGAATGCACTTTGTCCCCTCGTCGAAGCGGGCGCGCTCCTCCGCGCTTTGCAATCGCTCGGTCCCAGGCTCATTATCATAGGTGATGAGATATGGCTTGACCGACTTGTACTTGTCGAAGAACTGATCCATGTCCACTACGAGGTCACGGATCACGGGGAAACCGAGCATCGGCTCGATTGTCACCTTGTTCCCCACATCGCGCATAAGAACCTTACAGGCCAGTCGGTTGCGTCCATTGATACGCATGGCGTCAGAGCCGCATACACCGTGGGCGCAAGAACGGCGGTACGTCAAAGTACCATCCATATTCCACTTAATTGTATTTAATGCATCCAATAAGCGATCTATCGGGTCGGCCTCGATTCGATAATCGGCCCAGTACGGCTTACTGTCCTGTTCGGGATTATAGCGTTTGATACGCACCAGTACGTTCATAATATATCTCCTTAACAGCCATTGCTTGTGTGTCGTCTTGATGCAAGACGGCACACAAGCAATGGCTTAGTATTTCCGTTCCTTGGGCTTGAATATCGGATCGTCGATGAGAATCACGTCTTTGTAGTCCAATCGAATGTCATGTGTCTTTGTTCCTTGATAAGCAAGGGTATGTTTGAGCCAGTTGACATCATCGCGCTTCTGGTAGTCCAGGCGATAGTGGGCACCTCGGCTCTCGGTGCGCGCTAAAGCTCCTTGTGTCGTTGCCTCAGCACAATCGAGCAAGAAGCCGAGTTCGATGGTCTCAACCAGCTCAGTGTTAAATCGCTTGCTCTTGTCCTGTAACTGCACGTTGCCGTATACATCTTGTAAGCCTGCGAGGGTGTCGAGTGCGTGGCGTAGACCACGATCACTGCGCTCTACCATCACATTGTCATTCATCTCATTCTGTAATTCTGAGCGGATACGAGCCGCAGACTCACCGCCCGTCGAACTGTAGAGATGGTCAACCAGTTCGCGGGAGTAGGCTTCTGGCTCCGGTGGCAGGGTGACATGGTCGTTTTCAGCGATGAACTGCGCCATGTGCTTGCCTGCACGTCGTCCAAACACAATCAAGTCTACCAGCGAATTGGTGCCGAGACGGTTTGCGCCATGTACTGATACACAGGCGACCTCGCCAGCGGCATAGAAGCCAGGCATAACGGTCCACCGTGGATCGATGACAACACGTGCATCGGTATCGGTGGGAATACCGCCCATCGCGTAGTGCGCGGTTGGCTGAATTGGCACTGGCTCCGTGATTGGTTCAACGCCGAGATAGTTTCGTGCGAAATCGGTAATATCAGGCAACTTCTCGGTGATCGTCTTGGCCCCCAGGTGACGCACGTCGAGGAAGACATAATCTTTGCCATCGACGCCGTTGCCGTCTTTCACCTCTTGCACCATACAGCGCGATACGATATCGCGCGGCGCGAGGTCCTTCAGCGTCGGCATATAGCGTTCCATAAAGTATTCGCCCTTGCCGTTGAGCAACTTGGCACCTTCACCGCGTGCCGCCTCACTGAGCAAGACGCCTACTTTATAGATGCCCGTCGGATGAAACTGGTACATCTCCATGTCCTGCAAGGGAATACCACGTCGATAGGCTATAGACATACCATCGCCCATACAGGCAAAGGCGTTGCTGGTGACGCGCCATGCACGGCCATAACCGCCCGTTGCGAACAGGACCGCTTTAGCGTGGAAGGTGTGAATTTCACCGGTACGAATTTCAAGCGCGACAACGCCGCATGCTTGCCCATCGTTCATCAAGAGGTCGAGCATGAGATATTCGTTGAAGAAGCGCACCTGGTTCTTGATGGCACTCTGATACATGGTCTGGAGCAGCATGTGTCCAGTGCGGTCGGCTGCATAGCACGAGCGACGTACGGGACCTTCACCATAGTTGCGTGTGTGTCCACCGAAGCGGCGCTGGTCAATACGCCCATCTTCGGTGCGGTTGAAGGGTAGGCCGCGATGCTCTAGCTCATAGATGGCATCGATGGCTTCGCGTGCCAGGATTTCCGCAGCAGGCTGGTCAACGAGGTAGTCACCACCCTTCACGGTGTCGTACATATGCCACTTCCAGTGATCTTCTTCCTGGTTGCCCAATGCAGCAGCAACGCCACCCTGTGCTGCGCCAGTATGAGAACGCGTGGGATAGACTTTTGTGAGAACCGCGACGCTGGCCTGTGGCAACTGCATCGCCGCCATCAAGCCTGCTCCACCGGAACCGACGATGACAACATCAAACTTATGATACATACTATGTTCCTTTCGCCCTCTTCGCCCCTAGACGAGGGGGTAGCGAATTCGATCCCTACCGGAGGCAATGCCTACCAAGGTCGCCAGCGACGGGTTGGAATGTGATGAGCGTAATAGTTCCTAACATAAAGAAGACTAACAACAATGTTCCTGCAATTGATAGCAAGGTGAGACGTGCCCCATGCGAACGCACGTAGTCGTCGATGATCACCCGTAGCCCGTTCATCCCATGTGTCAGAGAAAGGGTCAATAGGAGCCAGTCGAAGAGTCGCCAGAGCGGATTCGCATAGCGTGCCGCTACGAATTGATAGGTTGTGCAAGAGACATCATTAGTCACATGCATGATAAACAAATGTGGAATGACAAGTAAAATGAGTACAACACCAGATATGCGGAAGAAGTACCAGGAAAAGGTCTCGAAGCCGCCAGCTCCTGTTGGGCGTGGACCATACCCGCTCGACATACGCAGCATAACTATTCTCCTCTATAGGGTGCCTTTCATTGCACCGAAATCATCTCAATGGCCTGTTACATGGCCCGTTGTGGGCAGATGGAAAAACCAGGGAATCGCTGGCGCAATTACAAAGTAAGACATGGGCAGGAAAACGACAATCGTAAGGGCCATGACAGCGACAAACATCGCTCGTTGATAACGTACTCCCTTCCGCCAGAAGTCGATGAACATGATGCGCACGCCATTGAAGGCATGCAGCAACACGGCTCCAATGACTGCCAGGGACAGGATACGTACAACGATGCTATCGAAGAGTAGAATACCCTCGTTGTATACTTGCGGACCGAAACCTAGCAGCGAGATATCGACGATGTGAATAAATAAAAAGACTAGAATACCGAGTCCTGTGATGCGATGCAGCAGCCAGGACCACATACCTGATTGACCTTTATACATCTTTTCCTCGATTCTGGAGGTAGGAGGTTGGGGCATGAGACGGGGAGGTACAATCTTCAGCCTCGTTGCTCGTGCTTGCGCCGACACTCCGGGGCGCACTACGCTGGACGGGCAAAAAGCTCATTTGTAGCCCTATTTCTATCTTCATAACAGCCAAATAGACTGAATGCGACGTATCGAATGGACAACATATCGCGGGCGTTCGCCACTACCAACGCGCACTACAACATAGCACCCCATTGTGCCTACCAAAGTATATTGACATTGTATATGTATTATACGTCAAGGCGAGGAGTGACGCAAAGAGTAAGTTAGGTATTGATCTTAAGCGATTTACTGTCTTAAAACACTGGTAAAAAACTGACTCACCTTACAGTCAAATCCCGGCAAGAGTGATGTCTCTAGTACGTCATTCTCATTAAGTGTCCTGTCAAGTGTCAATACAGCGTTTTCGCGTTGATAAACTTCAAGACGCCGCTCTTGCCAATTCACAATCCAATATTCCTCAGCACCACGACGTGAATACAGTTTGAGCTTGGTTTCTCGAAACCGACGCTTGTTCTCTAGACCTGGAGAGAGGACTTCAACCACCAGTTCAGGAGAAGAATGAAATTTCCCGTCTGCCCGTAATGCAGTAGCATACCGCTCATAGCTAATCCAAACCACATCTGGCACCACCGCATTATCATTAGTGAAAATGACTCCTGGTGTAGAAATTGCTAGACTGCGTTGTGTTTGACTGCTCCATAGATCTAGCAAGGAAGCCACTTTCGTGCAAACGATTTGGTGCTGCATATCTGGTTGTTTTGACACGTGCAACTCTCCGTCAATAATTTCGTATCGGCTTCCGTCATCTGGTAGTCGCTCTAAATCATCTACCGTCCAACGCAGTGTTTCCATGATCTCTCTCTCTGATACTAGGGCATCGACTTTTCTATCTCAACGGCACCGAGTCAATTGTAACACACTTATACGGTACACCCAAGTCTTTGTGAGCAACACAACAGCGCTTTTCCGAAGTTGACAAACCAATCTGATAGAAATGAACCTTAAAAGTACATTAGAATTTCAATATGAAGAAAAAAAATAGTGTGTTACCACTTCTATTTCACCAGAAAATAGTGTATGCTTTGCTGGTAACAATTTTCCAGAGAAGATGTCGGCGCTCACCAGCGTCGTTCAGAGTGGGTTGTGTTTCGCTCCTGCATAGGCAGACCGTTAAGGTATGTGCAGGAGTGTGCAAGCATAATCCACTCTTTTTGTCTTTAGTGTCTCTGCCTCTGATTGTGCTATACTTTAGACATCCACTTATATATACACACTTATGTGACAGATATAAAGGAGTCTTCTATGATCCTCTCTCGTTGGAGGAGTACCATTATCACCCTGTCCGCTATACTGGCCGCCCTCGTACTATTCGTGGGATGCGGTGGTAGTAGCACACCCCAGGTACAGACGAAACCGACACCCACACCCTCTCCCACCGCAGGGCCTGGGCAACATATACTCGATACGATGGCTCAGAACCTCAACTCGGCGAAGACGTTACATGGCATCTTCAAACTCGCCATCACTGGTCAGACATTCAATGGCACACTCAACACCGAAATATGGAACGCTGCTCCCAACAAGAACCGTACCGTCATCTTGCAATCGTCAATACAGCAGTTCGATGCAGGCACTGTGACAGCGACTGATGGTAAGCAGGTCTGGCAGTATGATCCCACTAAAAAAGTTGTCTATACGGGCACAGCTACAGCACCCACAACAGGGACACCAGGAGTGGGTACACCTGCGGGGAATGGTCAAGGCGCAACAGGTGGACAAGGCAATCAAAGCCTCTTCTTGTTGAACCTTGTGCAGACCGTTTTTACGCAGAGCGACGCTACACTCAGATCGTCGTCCGCTACAGTCAACGGACATACCGTCTACGACGTGCATGTCGTACCACAGGCAAGCGGTAGAAGTGCGGCAGGTGGTGCTAGCTTCAGCTACGAGGGAGAGGTGTATATCGACAAGGCAGCACAATTGCCTGTACAGGTGAACCTGAACATTCAGGGCATTGGAAACGTCGTGCTCAACCTGCCAACCCTTGTACTCAACCAGCCCATAGCTGAAAGCACTTTCACGTTTGTCCCGCCCGCAGGCACCAGGGTGCTCCCGCTTTCAGCATTGAGTGCAACCGCGAGTACGGGTACAATCTCACTTGCCCAGGCTCAACAGCAGGCAGGTTATCACCTGCTGAGTATTCCTTCCGACCAGACAGACTACGTGTTAAATGGCGTCAACGCCCTCGGTGCTCCTGGCAACCAGACCTATACACTCAACTATCAGAAGGGCAACGTAACCATCACTATTGCGGAAGGTAAGCCCCTGGCGAACCTGCCCGGCGGCTCGGGTCAACAGGTGAGTCTGCGCGGCACCACTGGCACGATTTCGAGTGTAGGAGGTGCTACAACGCTGGCATGGACAGAAAAAGGTATCGGCATTCGCATCACAGGTACTCTAAGCAATGATCAGATAGTGAACATTGCGAAATCATTGGTGTAGGGGCGCAATTGATTGCGCCCGCCCGGGAAATGCATGCATGGGCACGGGCGCAATCAATTGCGCCCCTACCATCACCTCCGTCTTTCACCCGGAAGGACGGAGAACCAAAAATAAAAATGCCTTGACAATCGCCCGTGCGTATGATATATTCAACGTAGCCCCGAAGAAGTGTGTCACACCTGCCAAGAGTTCTGTCGGTTCCCACTTAAATATAATAGGTGTGATGGTATACTATCTTTGGTACGATTGGACGACACCTCTTACACTCATCAAAGCTACTTGATCATGCCTGTTGCACACTTTGTAGCTTATTGTTTACCCAGGGTAATTTCCAAGACTACCCATTATATAATTCCCACTTATCGGTTTTACTCAGAAAGGAGAATGGGCGTGTTCTTCCCTAAGAATGTGCTTCGCCCTACACAACGTGAATATAGCTGAGCTAGAAACTAAAACCATCACAGAGTTACGCGACATCGCACGCGACCTCGAACTTTCCGGTTACACCGCCCTCAAGAAACAAGACCTCGTTTTCCGACTCCTCCAGGCTAATACAGAACAGCAAGGCAACATCTTCAGTGCCGGTGTTCTGGAGATTGTGGAGGATGGTTTCGGGTTCCTCCGCCAGGAACGCTTTCTACCAGGAAATATGGATGTCTACGTCTCCCAGTCACAAATCCGCCGCTTTGGTCTACGCACCGGTGATATGGTCTCTGGACAGGTCCGTCCGCCGAAAGATAACGAGAAGTACTATGGTCTTTTACGCGTTGAGGCGATTAACGGTATCGATCCCGAAATCGCGAAACGTCGTCCCCATTTCGATGTCCTGACTCCGATCTTCCCCCGCGAAATGTTCAACCTGGAGAGCGGACCCTCGAATATCTCCGGGCGTATTGTTAACCTGGTTTCCCCTATCGGTCGTGGACAGCGTGGCCTGATCGTCTCACCTCCAAAAGCTGGCAAAACGATGCTCCTCAAATCCATCGCTAACTCGATCACAGAAAACTATAACGATGTTCACCTCATGATTGCCCTTATCGGTGAGCGGCCAGAAGAAGTCACAGACATGAAGCGGTCTGTCCGGGCCGAGGTTATCAGTTCGACCTTCGATGAGCCAACCGAGGCACACACCCGCGTCGCCGAGATGGTGTTAGAGCGTGCCAAACGCCTCGTCGAGAGCGGACGGGACGTAGTGATACTACTCGATAGTATCACCCGCTTGAGCCGCGCCTACAACCTTGCTGTACAGCCAAGTGGTCGAACCCTCTCCGGCGGTCTCGACCCGAGTGCGCTCTTCCCACCAAAGCGTTTCTTTGGTGCCGCCCGTAAGATAGAAGAGGGCGGAAGCCTCACGATCATCGCCACTGCGCTGGTCGATACCGGAAGCCGTATGGATGATGTGATCTACGAAGAGTTTAAGGGTACCGGCAATATGGAGCTGGTCTTGAACCGCAAGCTGGCCGAACGCCGTGTCTACCCTGCCATCGATATCTCCCTATCCAGCACACGCCGAGAAGAACTGTTGCTCGACGACAAGACGCTGCGTGCCGTCGTCGTCATGCGCCGCATGTTCTCGACACTCGCCGACCAGCGTGGTCTGGAAGCGATGGAGGCTCTGTTGCAACATATGTCGAAGACAAACAACAATATGGAGTTCCTGGCAACGCTGAACAAGAGCGTTTTATAATAAACAAACGCACACAGCGCTCAGCCCAGTTGGGGCTGAGCGCTGTGTGCGTTTATTGATTTTAAAATGTGAGGAGCAGTGGTGGCACCCATGCATGGGTGCCACCACTGCTCCTCATACATCTTTTGTGGCATATAATTTAAACATATTTTTACCTTCATCAGTACTATTTGCTTACAAATGTGAACCATTGTTATTGCAGAATTAAAACAAAGGGAATCTAAATAATAAACATTGAAAATAGCCAATATAGGCTATGTTTCATTATGTTTTATGACAAGTCATTATGTTTAGTGTATGATATGTCAGTCCCCACCAAACATACGTTCACAGCGTACGATGCTGTGTGTACATGAAGGTGTGGGGACAGAAAGCATGGCAAGGGGTCTGCAAGTTGTATATCGAAAGAGGATACATTGCAAACACATCAGCACATCAGTAAGTTCTTACAACAGTACAATGTAGTGCGTATTGCCGTAAAGGCAGGGATAGTAGCAGTGATGACGCTGCTTTTCCTTGGAGCGACACTTGGCGTGAATGCAGCGGGGGCTCATGCACAGTCTTTTAATGTCTGCTCCAGTTCAGATCAAACATACGTCGTCGTTGGGGGCGACACATTGAGTAAGATTGCGTATCGCTACGGCACGGACTGGGCGACGCTTGCGTCTTACAATCATCTCGCAAATCCCAACCTGATATATAGTAATCAGACGGTTTGCATTCCGGGCAGATCGACGGTGAACAATGTAAGAACAACTTACACTTACAACTCACCTGCCGCTCCTGTAGCACCCGTCGTTGCCCGACAAACAGCGTCAAGTGCAGTAGGGTATGGAAATGTATTTCCATATCCAGCCTGCACATATTGGGCCAACCAACGGTACTATCAGCTTCACGGTTACTTTGTGCCGTGGACAACGAATTCAATGGCCTGGCAGTGGACGGCGCGTGCCTACAATTTCGGGTGGCACGTCTCTAGCTGGCCGAGAGTGGGGTCAATCATAGACCTCCAGCCGTGGGTACAGGGTGCATATGGTGGTGGACACGTTGGGGTGGTCGAGCAGGTGTTTAGCAACGGTCGCGTCGTCGCCAGTTCGATGAGCTGGGGTGCGAACCCGTACGCAGTCACCTACTGGCAGTTCACCCCTGGCCCAGGCGTAACGTTCATTAGTCGATAATTGTTCTCTGCTCGCCTCAAGGATCGGCGAGCGATGAGAACCGATGAAGAACTCTAGAGTTAATTGGACCCCATGCACGAAGAAGGGTAGACATCTCGGAGATGCCTACCCTTCTTCACTTTTGGTTTATTAATTAACGGTGCATCCGCTACGTGAACAGGGTACCGTAGGGGTCCAATTCATTGCGCCCAAGGACGAGCGAAGCACTGTCCGTTCCCCCGTTCATTTGGTGGATGCACCAAAGAATAAAAAGTAAATATCCACCCCTCAAGTCAGCGACATATGCCGAGAGCATTATTTTAGTCTTTCGTACACATATCTACAGCATGTATTATAGAGATAGCAAATAACATAGCAGGAGAACATTCTAATGAAACTACTTATTATCGGCGGAACAGGCTTTCTTGGTCGTCATCTCGTTGATGTCGCTCTCAAACGAGGACATGAACTGACATTGTTTAATCGTGGACAGCATGATCCTCAGCTACTTCCCAGTGTCGAGCAATTGCATGGGAATCGAGACGGCGACTTGACACTACTGCAAGGACGCCACTGGGATGCCGTAATCGACACCTGTGGCTACGTACCACGTGTAGTGCGCGCCTCTACCGAGGCTCTTACCGACTCTGTGGACCGCTATATCTTCATCTCCAGCATCTCCGTCTATGCCGACTTCAGCAAGGTAGGTCTCACCGAAAATGCGTCTGTGGCAACCATTCCAGATGAGAGCGTGGAAGAGGTCACAGGCGAGACCTACGGCGCGTTGAAGGCTTTGTCTGAGCAGGCGGCCCAAAAGATCATGCCAGATCGCACACTAGTTATTCGTCCTGGCTTGATTGTTGGACCATACGATCCCACCGACCGCTTCACCTACTGGCCCTATCGGGTTGCGCAGGGTGGTGAGATGCTTGTGCCAGGGGAGCCGGAGCAGCAGACCCAGTTCATCGACGCACGTGATCTCGCCGCATGGACAGTACATATGGCAGAGGAACAGAAAACTGGGACATATAACGCTACTGGCCCTGACGACGCGCTCACATTTGAAAAATTGCTTGAAGAGTGTAAGATAGTGACAAATAGCGATGCGCGGTTTACCTGGGTCAGTGATGCCTTTCTCGCTCAAAAAGAGGTAGAATTGCCACTATGGGTACCCGATGCTTATGCTGGTGCTAGAGCAGTCAATTGTCATAATGCTATTCACGAGGGGTTGACATTCCGACCAATGGCAGAGACGATACGCGATACGCTGACCTGGAAGGGCAAAGACAGAGAGCAGAAAGCAGGATTGAAACCTGAGCAGGAACAGCAATTGTTGCAAGAGTGGCTCAAGCGGGAAGATACTTTATCTTTATGAGTGGTAGAGCGAGCAATTATGGGCATCTTGCCTTGCAAGATGCCCATAATTGCTCGCTCTACCACTCATCTTTAGAGAGTTTGCTTATTGACTTTTGTGATACTATTGAGATGCTGGGATTGTAGCTCAGTGGATAGAGCAAGCGTTTCCTAAACGCTGTGTCGGAGGTTCGATTCCTCTCAGTCCCACTTTGATATAAAGTAGTGACTTTCTCCTTCGTACAACCAAAATCTTCATCCATTCGTTTAACAAATAGATGCCAGTTATGGAATAGAAGTAGTATACTTACTAAAGAAGTGTAAATAGAAACGAAAGAGGATATACTCTATGAGTCTTGAAGTCACGAACAACATCCTAACCATGACCATTCAAATACCGTATCTCATCGTCATCATCATAGTTATTATCATTCTCGCCTTACTAAGACGTAAATGATCTGTTAATGACAACGCGGTATTTCTTTTCTCTAATGCTGCACAAACCCAGATGCAAGCTTGGGCGTTCGGCACCGTCGGACGCTTGAGCTTGCATCTGGGTTTGTGCAGCATTGAAACATCTAACTCGGTGTCTCTTCGGGGCTGCTTATGAGAATACTCAGGAAGCGCCTTATTGCCCAGAAGAGCAGCCAGTATATCGCCATTGCAACCAGTGTTGACCATTCAAAGGCTTGATTCGTACGCAAGGATGGCGTGTGTACGATGTTGCTGAACGGAAAGAGTACGATATCTGTAAGCGCATACAGGAAACCCGCGAACAGATTGGTTGGATCGGCACCAATCAGTTTGAGGATAAAGCGTATCAACAATACCACTTCTAGCACAGTGGAGAACCACTGGAGAAAATCGTTGAGCTTACCGATGGCGTAACGAACAGTACGTGCCTCTTCCTGGCGTGTCTCCGCCTCATTCTCTGGTATCACTTCTGCAGCAGGTGGCGTCTGCGGCATTTGTGGCGCTGATCTTGGTTGTAAGTCTTCCATCTGCCCTCGTTGCATCATGTCGCCCTGCACACTAGTAGGTTCGTCCGAAAAAAAAGATTTATTTTGCATCCCGCTTTCCTTCATGCAACTAGCCCGAAGGCGTATGTGAGAGAGCCAGCAAATACTGTTAATGATCGGATTATAACATGATTTGCCCACGATATGCTACGTGTAACCGCTTCCTCTATATAGAATACGGTGTTTAGCATCACGTCGTGTCAATTCGTACTAGTAGTATAACGCCCTCGGCCTGCCTCAAGGTACGAAACTGCGATTTTCTCAATTGATTAAGCGCATCAGTGACGGGTCCTTGATCCTCTGGAAAGATGCTTTGCACGTCCACAATAACGTACTGAACAGTGTTATTGATATTCTTCGACGTAGAAAAGGTAATCTCAGGAAACACCGTCACGTAGAGCCTATCGCTAAGATGAGGATTGAGGCTTTCACTCGCCGATACCGAGGCATTGGGCGGAATCATCGCCAAAAGTTGCTGGATATGTTGTTCTCGACTTCCAGGGACATGATCGGGCATGAAAATGTTGATCTCCGGAATCATAATCAAGCAGTTTAATACAAACATAGCGATTATCCATACACACGCAAACCATTGTAGACGCGAGAGCGAGGTATTCCTTGCGAGCGGAACCATATGCTCGGTCAACACTTGCTGCTGTGTATCGTACACCTGCCTGGCTATTGATAGGCGAGGAGAGAGGGCGACTGCGATAGGAGACATCACAGGGGATGCAAACGCTATACTCGCCTTTCTCGACTGGGCGAGAAAGGGTATATGTAGCGGCGCTGGTTGCGTAAGCCAGCGCGCTAATCTATTGAGTCTGTGCGGGACCGCCATGTCCACTACAAGTTCATCATTATATGTCTTCTGCATTCCCTCTCCGCGCCAGACCTGCCAGAGCGTAAAGAGGCGTTGGGCACCGTGAATTGCCGCAAGCATCACAAAGGGAATGATAGCAGCATTATAATGATAGACGCCACTATAGCTGCAAGCATCACAACGCAGATTTATGCTCAACAGGTTGATCGCTAATGATGGCAAAGTGGGAAGCAGCCACTCGGGTGCAAGTAAGGCGAGAAAGCCTGTGCTGCGCAGGAGGCTTGCAAGGTAGTAAAAACGGTCAAGCGTGATAAATGTCGTGAAGAGCAGCCATGGATGCAATAGAATATTTACTAGAGCGGTCCCGGGCGAACTGCCCAATGACTCATAACGATACCAGTAATTGCTGTGCTGTGCTCCTGGATAAAAGTGCGAAATGAGCATGAATGCAAACGTACTCCATAGTATACCGCCGATAATTAAAACCGTTCCCAGACGTGGGAGCTTGTACTTCCAGATAACGAGTACGCCAATTAGCGCAACAGAGAGTGGAATCTCCTCTTTACATGCAGCCGCAAGCACACAGGCAATAAGAAACCATGTATAGCGCCTATAAACGAGAGCAAGCATAGCATAAAGTAGGAGCGGCGTCGCTAAACTCACCGGGTGAAAATCGAAGAGATTTACGCCGAGCAGCGCTGGCATGCACAGATAGGCCGCCGCCATAACCGGAGCGAGTAGAGGCCATGCTGGCAGATATTTACGAGTGAGCGCAAAGATCGGCCACGCGCCAGTGGTGAGCGCGAGCGTCTGGAAGACCAGCAGAATACGAGGGTCGGCATGAAAGAGATAGAGCAGAGAAAGTGGCAGAAGAATCGGCTCAAAGTGAATAGCCAGACGTGTCGGCGGTCCGTACCAATCGACGCCCTGATTCGTAAATTGGAATAGTCGCCCATGAATAGTGTTCCAGAGCGCCTGATCATAGTTGCCAAGGTCAAACGCCGTCGCTTTAAACGTGTCGTAGCGCAGGATGACTTCATAACTCATCCACATAGCATATACCAGCATGCAGAGGCCCAGGAGTATCAGGGCGACGCGCTGCTGTGTCTCTTTACTATGTATATCGAATTGTTTCATAGACCTTTAAACCACGATGATTGCTTGCAAGATGCCGACTCCGACCAGGATCATGAATGACCAGACAATCACGAACTCAGGCCATGTTCCTGTACGAAAACGGAACTCGGGGTTGGGGGGAAAACCATAACGTTTTCTGCTCGGCCACAGCAACGGTACGCCACCAAGCGTAAGCGCATCCGCAGCGATGTGCATAACGCATCCAAAGAGCACGCCGAAAAAGACCAGGTGCGATCCACCGACGAACTGCGCAGGAAGGGCCAATCCATGCTGCCTCAAGAGATAGATTACCATTTGTTCCAGGCCAATCGCCAGCAGCGAACCCAGGATGAGGCCAAGAAAACTGTGAAACAGTGTACGGTGTCCAGCAAAATGCTGAATCTCTTTGCTAATCCAACCCAGTCTATGACCCAGTGTACTACGAGCATTGTCAATATCTGGCAGCAAGGACCCAAAACCCACCGAGAAATAATATACCACTTTTTTGACAACAAGGACAAGAGGAACGACCTTTGCCGCCGTCAATGGATCACCTGTTAGATGTACAAAACTATCAAGAACAACTCCTGCCGTTAGCCCAACGAGAAGATGCGATCTACCCTCCATATACCTTTCGTCTACCTTCCTTTTACCCACGTAGTTATGTTTTCGTTATTGTAGAGAGTAATTTTTTCGCGAAGAGAAATAAAATCCAAGTTTTCCTGGTGTAAGTTTAGCCTAATTATCTAAGAGGATGTGAAAAAATTCCACATCCTCTGCTCAGAAAGAGTTGTCCTACTGTTGAGCGAGATCACATCCGGGGTGATTATAGTTAGTTGCGTAGCCAGTCCCTTCGTAATGACTGCCAGCAGTGTCACGCCAGTAGACATTGAAGAATGTCTCGTCATAGTAGGAAAACCATATCAACGTCTGGTAGTGACTCGTAGTGTTTGTTGGGGCGGTGCACGTCTCAGAGACTGTTGTCGACGCGGTGACGTTGAAATTCACGGCAGCATTGACTGCATCGGACGTAATCCCGACAGTAGCGCCCCATGTATTGGAGGCGGTCCAGCTCTGACTGATGCTGGCACCCGTTCCTGGACCAACAGTCACTTGATACGGTGAGTTCTCGTAACAACTTCCACACGAGTTCGTCACCACAGCATAGTAGACGCCACCGGGGCCACCAATATTTGGCATGTTTGTGTAGTTTGAGTGCGAGGTTGAAGCATGAGTATGAGTACTACCACCCATGAAGGCGAAGGCAGATACTAGTGAGACCAGTACGGCAAGAAGGACTAACGTTTTGCGGACCATGAGATATTCTCCTTGGATCATTAATCTCGTCCTTTACTTCTTGCAAAGGATTAGAGGAAACAAAAGTGCTAGGGACGGTGTAACTAAGGGCTTCCGCTGAGATAACCTAGCCTTTCTTGTACAGCGGAACACATGGAGTGCAGAGTAAAAGGACGTTTCGCCGATCACATTCTTTGAGCGAGTCCCCTAAGGTTCAATTATGGCTCAGGGTGTGTCACTCAGATTAGTACTCTTTGATATAGCTTGAACTGTAATACAAGCTTAGCATACTGGCAAACCAGGTAAGCGTACTAGGACGAAAGTCCTTGTGCTTTATGCAGAGGCCACAACCGCAATAATCCATGAAGAACGATGCTGACATTCTGAACTTTGCCTTGCTGGAATACCTCTCGGAGGGAAGTGCCGAGAGCCAGCGAACAATGATCGGCGTTTTGAACATGAAAGGGCTTCTGGAGAGTGTGCTCAGACTACTCCAGAAGCCCTTTCATGTTCAAAACAAGAATAGGTGTGGACCCCTAGTCAGACTGATAATCAGTTCCTTAGTTAGCGAGGTCTTCAATGCTGACATAGCCGATAAGCTAGTGATCAGCGAGAAAACAGGGAAGAGACAGGGAAGTAATATTTTGAGCAAGCTACATATGCTTGATCGTATACAAGCAGCGGTGTTCACCTGACAGCAGGGCCTGATGCCCAGAGAATCGAATGCTACTCTTCATCAGGTATACTGATGTAGATCGCGTCGTCCTCGACCTTCACTGGATAGGTGAAGAGGTCCTGGCGAGCGGGACCACGTAGAACCTTGCCTGTACGTACATCGAATTGCGCGAGGTGCCAGGGACATTCGAGCACACATCCCTTTAGCTCACCCTCGTTCAAGGGACCGCTGATGTGGGTACAGTTATCGGTAAAGGCGTAAACAACACCGTCAACTCTTGTAAGACAAATTGGTTCACCATCGACCTCAACGGGTACGAGTTCGCCCTCTTCTACTTCGTCTAGTTCTGCTGCCTTGATAAAATCCGCCATAATTTCCTCTTGAAAGTGCTGGGAATGAGATAATTCCTCTGAGGGCTTCATCGCCTCAAGGTTGGGTGATGAGTAGTCATAATGAATCCTCGCTCTCTTCTGGCTTCTCTAGTCCAGCAAGAGCAAGGCCACGATGAAGCACGCGCAGCGAAAGAAAGGCGCATTTTGTGCGGGCCGGGCTGATGGGGACACCAAGGGCATCAAGAACGTCTTCCTTGCCCAGTTTGACAACCTCTTCCACCGTTTTGCCTTCAATCATCTCGGAGAGCATTGAGGCCGCTGCCTGACTGATGGCACAACCGCGCCCTTGAAAGCGAACCTCCTTCACAAGGTCTCCCTCAACCTGAAGGTCTATACCGAGTTGGTCGCCACACAAGGGGTTTGAATCCTCGGCGTGAACGTCGGGATGCTCAAGCTTTCCGTAGTTGCGCGGATTGCGATAATGCTCCAGAATGTATTCTCGGTAATCCATCGACATAGGTCTGCCTCCTGGTATATTGGTGTACAGGGTGATCACAAGGGTACAGGGCGACCACAAGGGACGCCCCTACTATACACGATGTTCACGTCATATAGTAGGGGCGTCCCTTGTGGTCGCCCTGAGACGGTCATCTACATCGTGGTCTTTAAGCTTAAAAACTAAAAATTTGTTGCGCCTTGTGCAAGCCCTGCACGAGCGTATCAATATCCTCTTTAATAGTATATACATAGAAGCTGGCGCGGGCAGTTGCAGCTAAACCGTAGCGTTTCATGAGCGGCTGGGCACAGTGATTGCCCGCGCGGATTGCCACGCCTACCTCCTGATCGAGGATGGAGGCCAGGTCATGTGGGTGAATATCACCCAATGTAAAGGAGACAACTCCCCCACGCTGGCTGGCACCTGGCCCGTAGATCGTCAGGTTGGGGACGCTCTGCAGTTGTTCCATCGCATACTCGGTCATCTCGTGCTCATGCTGCAAGACGTTTTCCATGCCGAGGTCTTTGAGATAGTCAACCGCGGCACCGAGTCCAATCGCCTCAGCGATGGCAGGTGTGCCAGCCTCGAATTTCCACGGCAGGTCGTTCCAGGTTGACTCGCGCAGACTGACTGTGCGAATCATGTCGCCGCCACCCATAAAGGGGGGCATCGCCTCTAGCAGGTCGCGCCTACCATAGAGTACACCGATTCCTGTTGGTCCGAGCATCTTGTGCGCGCTAAAGCATAGGAAGTCCGCATCGAGTGCCTGTACATCTACAGGTAGATGTGGGACGCTCTGGGCGGCGTCGATGAGCGCAATCGCTCCAGCGGCATGAGCCAGAGCGAGCATCTGCTGCGCGGGTGTGATGGTCCCCAACACGTTCGACATCTGAGTAAATGCCACAAGTTTGGGATGCTGCTGCAAAAGCTGTTCGTATACGTCGAGTTGCAGCAGACCATTCTCGTTTACAGGAATGAATTCCAGGCGTGCTCCTGTGCGTTGTGCAAGGAGTTGCCAGGGAACAAGATTGCTATGATGCTCCATCTCGGTCAATACAATGAGGTCACCTGCATGGATGTTCGCATTGCCCCAAGTGTAGGCAACGAGGTTAATACTCTCACTGGTGTTGCGTGTGAATATAATCTGTTTGCTCTGTCGAGCGTTGATGAAGCGCGCGACCTTGACTCGTGCCTTCTCCATCGCCGCGGTCGCATCTTCACTGAGTTCGTAGACACCACGATGTACATTGGCATTGTAGTTCTGATAGTAGTGGCTCATGGCCTCGATCACAGCATTGGGTTTCTGTGAACTTGCTGTGCTATCGAGGTAGACCAGCGGTTTGCCGTGAACCTGGCGCGCCAAAATAGGGAAGTCGCTGCGAATATCCGCGATAGTGCGGGTCGTCTTGCTCGTGACTGGTGACTTTGTGATATTGTCGGATGTGAGCATATGCTTCTCTTATTTCTTTTCTATTCCAATAGTACTCCTGTAGGGGTCTAATTTATTACACCCTTTTCGGCAAACACCCAACGTTGATGCTGTGCCAACGAGGGTGTAATAAATTAGACCCCTACGGGCTTGCCTGTTCACTACATAATGGAATGCGGCTTAATATTCAGCGAGCTTGATTTCTTCGTCGCTGGGGCCACTATCGAGACTGATGGCGGTCTCATCGACGCCTTCGATCTCCCAGCGCTCCTGGGCGTCAACCCAGGTATCGGCTTCGCTCTCGTACTCGCCGCTCATACGACGGACAATACCTCGACGCAGGCGGATACGCAGGTTCTCAAGTGGAATGCGCTGCAGCACCGGCTCGAAGAAGCCCTGTACGATGATACGCTCGGCCTCTGGTCGTGGAATGCCACGCACCATCAGGTAGAAGAGTTGCTCTTCGTCGATCTGACCGGTAGTGGCACCGTGGCTGGCGCTCACCTCGTTTGCGGCGATCTCCAGACCTGGAATTAACTCCGCACGCGCCTTCTTGCTCAGTAACAGACCATGCGCCGATAAGAACGAGGCTGTCTGCTGCGCTTTGGGCTGAATACGAATCATTCCTTCGAACTCAACACGTGACTCGTCGGTCAACACACCTTTCACCAGCGTCTCGGCATTGGTTGAAAGAGCATCATGGTTCGAGAGAGTGTTGATGGCAAAACGCTGGTCGTGGTCGGCGAAGAAGACACCGACAAGCTCTGCCACACTACCATTACCCTTGAGTCCTGCTCCAATATTGGAGAGGCTGACCTTACTGCCGAGTTCCGCCAGCACGAAGGTAACGCTGCCATCCTTGGCGTAGAGCGCGTTCTTATTCGTGATATTCCAGATGTTCTGACCCAGGTCTTGCAGGTTGCTGAACTCGACGCGGGCCGCATTCTTTGCGTATACTTCAAGAACATCATCGAGCATTGAGGGTTGCTCACCCTCGACACCAGAACTGAACTCCTGCACAAAGCGCACACTGCTCATCTCTTCCGCGACGATCAGGGTATGTGTGAAGGTGGCGGAGCCGGACGAGTCGAGCCAGACTTGAGCCAGGATTGGTGCCTCGATCTCAACGCCCGAAGGGACATAGAGGAAAAAGCCCCCGCTCCAGAATGCTGCATGGAGGGCTGTGTACTTATTGCTGTTAACGGGTACACAATCGGTCATAAAGTATTTCTGTACCAGTTCGGGATGCTCACGGACAGCGGTATCCAGATCGGTCAGGATGACCCCTTGCTGCTTCAGCTCCTCGTTCAGTTCGACCCGTACAACTGACGAATTGTGCTGGATGATCGTTCCAGAACGCTCGTCAACCAGTCCCTCTTGCCTGGCGTGCTCAAAGACGGCAGGAAGGGAGTCGCCTCTGTTGGAGGGAACATAGGAGTTGAGTTGTTGGAATTTGAAGTTTGAGATCGTCCGCAATGTACCCAGGTCGCCACGACGCCCCAGCGGTGCTGGTGTGTTCTCGTAGGTCTCCCAGGCTTGCAGGCGCTTTTGTAGCATCCACTCCGGCTCCCCTTTCTGACGCGACAGTTCCTCGACTGCGGTGCGGGAGAAGCCGGGGGCCAGTGTGTTAAGCATCGGCGGTCACCTCTTCTACGCTCTCCTCGTCCGCTGGTCGGAGCCATTCGTAGCCCTTCTCTTCAAGCTCAAAAGCTAACTCTTTGCCACCGGACTTGATGACACGGCCATTGAACATGACGTGCACATAGTCAGGAGTGATATAGTTCAGCATGCGCTGGTAGTGCGTGATGAGCAGAACGCCCAGGTTAGGCCCTGTGAGGGCATTGACGCTCTCGGACACAATCTTGAGAGCATCAATATCCAGACCGGAGTCTGTCTCGTCCATCAGGGCAATTTCTGGCTCAAGCAGCGCCATCTGTAGAATCTCGGCACGTTTCTTTTCACCCCCGGAGAAACCGTCATTGATCGAGCGGTTGATGAAGCTGTTGTCTACCTTGAGCAGTTTCATTTTTGCTTGCAACTGCTTGCGGAACTCACCAGGAGGAATGCTTTTGCGCTTCGTCGATTTTCCTGTCGGGTTCTCGCCCTCTTCAAGCGGCTTGTTACCCTCGCGTACCGCCTCAAGCGAACGGCGCAGGAAATTTGCTACGCTCACGCCGGGGATTGACATAGGGTACTGAAACGCCAGGAAGAGACGCATACGAGCGCGGCGGTCAGGCGAATACTCAAGAATGTTCTCGCCTTTAAACCAGACCTCGCCATCGGTCACTTCATATTTGGGGTTACCCATAATGACGTTTGCCAGCGTGCTCTTGCCAGAGCCATTGGGTCCCATCAACGCATGAACCTCGCCCTGTCTGACCGTCAGATCCACGCCACGAAGAATCGGTTTGCCTTCAATATTTGCATGGAGATTTTTAATTACAAGTTCTGATCCCATTCCGAAAAACACCTTCCTTAAATTAATTTATGACAAGGGGCGAAGTTCTGCTTCGCTTACCTCTGGTATGTAAAAGCCCTTAGTGGTTGGGCTTACATGAATGTCTGAAAGAGCAATAAAACGTGATGGATCTTGTTCTGATGATTCCTCCACCAGTTGCGCCAGTGTCATGCTGTCGAGAGTCTGGGCTACAGCATCACGGACTCTGGCCCAGAGCACCTTTGTTTTACACGAGTCGAGAAAGCCACAAATTTGTGTCATCTCGCCCTCGGTAGCGCAGATCATGGGGGCAATTGGCCCTTCCAGGACGCGTACCACCTCGCCCATCGTGATCTCTTCTGGCGGACGACTGAGCTTGTAGCCGCCATGCGCTCCGCGTGTGCTAACAACAAGTGGTGGCTCGGCCTCACGCAACAACTTCACTAATTGTTCCAGGTACGCCAACGGCAGGGCTTCTGTCTGAGAGATGTCGGTGAGTGAGCGGGGACGACCACCGTAGTAATGTGCGAGATCCACCATGATTCGCACTCCATATTCGCCTTTTGTAGATACTCGTAACATCATGGTCGCTCCCTTCTTAATATAAGGTGTCACAAGAGGAATATGTCGTCTTGCCTGGCAGCGTATAACGCCAAATTAATCCGACCTATTGACTAGGATATATTTTAGCACTTGTAGGGAAGAGCGTCAAATGTAGCTTCTTGAATAGCTTCGACAGCATAAAGCAATTTCCCTGGGATTTGTTTTCTGATTGAAACTTCCCCTTTCGTTGATACGTACTCTATCCATGCGTATTCACACGTCAGTTTTGCAACATTCACGTTTTTGTTGCATTGCATACATGAAAAGGAAGCAGAGAATGGGCAAATTTTTAAGAGGGCTCCTGTTTGGCATTGGTCTCGGATTGCTGCTAGCCCCGATGCGCGGCCAAGACATGCGCCGCCTTGTGAGCGAACGGTTTCAGAAACTTCGCGGATATTTACCCGCGAATGAGCAACTGAATCAATATACACAACAGATATCGGATCGAGCGACACAGACGGCCAGCAGCTTGAAGGACTACACTCAGCAGGCTACAGCACAGGTGAAGGATACCGCTGGTAATCTCGGCGATGTAGCACAGCAGGCACGCTCAACTGTGACGCAAATGGGGAAGGACGTTGTCGAGACGACCAAGCAGGGTGCCACGCAGACGCGGCAGAGCGGACAGCCTACGACAGCTTCTCCTGCGATGTCCTCTCAAACTCCTAGTTCTCCCGTGGGGACTCCTTCTCCAGGCAATCCGCTCAGTACAATACCAGGGATGGAACCAGAGCCACAGAGCAGGTTAGAGGCCCAAGGGATACACACCACCCGGCAATTACTTGAGCAAACCACAACCAAAGAGGAGCGTGCAGACCTTGCCCAAAGAATAGGGATGACCACGCATATGCTCAAAACGCTTGTTGATCGTGCTGATCTGATGCAACTGCAGGGAGTTGGAGCCGATGCGGCGACACTGCTTGAAGAAGCTGGCGTCATGGGCTGTAAGGACCTCCAACGTCGCAACCCTGAGCATCTGCATGCAACGCTCACACAAGCACGAGCGAGCAACAAGGTTGCGTCTCGTACGCCAGAGCTTGAACAGATTACACAATGGGTTGCAGAGGCGATGGTAGTGGCTCACTCCACGCAGGAGTAGTAGTGTGACCTTATTCTACCTGTTTTCAGTTTCACACAGTATCCAGAGTACGTTTCATCTGATCGCTCAAGGCGGCGCGTAAGCGCGGTTTCGCACGGTGCATGTATGTCTTTGCTGTTGCCTCGGGAATACCGAGTACCTGGGCAATCTCGGAGAAACCGAGTTGTCCTGCGTAGCGAAGCAAGACGATGGCACGAAGCTTTGGTGGTAAGGCGCGAATCGCGTGTTGGACCTGGGATTGCAGTTCGTGTTGTTCTGCCAGTTCTTCTGGCGAGGGAGAGGCGTCGAGAAGCATCACCAGGTCCGAGGACTCGTACTCACGCATCTCCTCCTCCACTTCAGAGAAGAGGTACGCATGTTTTCGGCGCATCTCATCCAAACAGCGATTGCGAGCCACGCGGAACAACCAGGGGCTCAGGGGTCCATCTGTGTTCAACGTTGGTAAAGCCAGATACAGCTTGAGAAACACGTGCTGCAAGACGTCCTCCGCTTCCGTCACATCGTGTAAGACGTAACAGATGAAGGTAAAGAGGGGGGTGCTATAGCGACGAACAAGAACGGCAAAGGCGTTCTGGTCTCCGGCAAGCGTTTGTTGGGCGAGCAGACTATCCGAATGTTCTAAACCGGGATGAGGTGTTGAGTCATCGGTCTGCATCGGTTGTATCCTTCCTTGAACCCCTTCATCTTCGCAAGATGAATAGATGTCGCCAGGTTACAGTTTCATGCCACCCCCGCCAAGCATCTGCTTAGCGGCAAAGGCAGCAATTCCAGCAACTGCAAGTTTCGCGCCTGTGCTTCCCAGGGGACCTCCAGGTCCCATGACCTGATGCAGCAGATCAGGGTGTTGTTGCTGGGCATAACCAGTCACCTGAGCAGCATCTTGAGGAGACATGCTATAAGGATCGCTGTTCTGTATCCCCATTTGCTGAGGTGAGACGCCTCGCTGCATCAGCCCCCCAAGCATTCCTTGCATCAAGCCACCGCGTTGCTCTTGAGGCATTTGTTGATAGTACTGTTGGTGCGCCTGCTGCACCATCTGTGGGGGAGCGTTCTGAATAAACTGTCCATAGTTCTGCCTCGCCTCCTGCTCTGGAATCTGGTCATAGGTTCCCTGATCCGCGTGGTTGGCGTATTGTTGGTACATTTGTTGATTATTTTGATCAAACGGCCACATATCTTTTCTCCTTGAACGTGCTCCATCTTTCTTGTTCACTCTTTTGTGCAAGACACTCCATTAGACGGCATCACTCGAAAAAGGTCACCAAGGCTCGAACATACTTTTGGATTTCTTCAACACCTGGAAGTCGCAGGAGTAAAAATAGTTCCATGTAATGCACATGAGGGTTTATTAAGAGTCGGCGGCACAATTCCTTTGCAGGATCTGAGGATGCCAAGGCGCGTCGAGGTTTGCTATAATGGTCTAGTCTGGTCAAGCAGGAACCAGGAGATTGAGAAGAAAGTTGACAAACTATGCCTTACACGTCCATACGCGAAGCTGCCGAAGAAATTCATTCAGGGCTGATTACACCAACTGAACTTGTCTTAGAAACGCTTGAACACATCGGTGAACAGGATAACGAGATACAGGCGTATATCACCGTGATGCGCGAGCAGGCACTCGAAGATGCGGACAAAGCGGAAACAGAACTGCGTACAGGACTGTATCGTAGCCAACTACACGGCATTCCTATTGCCATCAAGGACTTGATAGCCGTGAAAGGCGTTCGCACTACGGCTGGCTCGAAGGTATTGGAGAACCATATTTCGCAAGAAGACGCGATGGTGGTCGAGCAGCTGCGGAAGAGCGGAGCAATTATTATTGGGAAAACCTGGACTTTTGAGTTTGCATACGGTCCCTACTCGCCACCAACGCGTAATCCCTGGAAGCACAATCGTACAACTGGTGGTTCCAGTGGTGGTTCTGCTGCGGCGATAGCAGCAGGTATGTGCCTGGGTGCCATTGGTTCGGATACAGGCGGCTCTATCCGTATTCCCTCGGCCTGTTGCGGCATTACAGGGCTTAAGCCTACCTATGGTCGTGTCAGTTGCTACGGTGTCATTCCTCTCAGCTGGTCGCTCGATCACGTTGGTCCGATGGGGCGCAGTGCGGAAGACTGTGCTATCCTGTTCGATGCCATCGCCAAATATGATCCACGCGACCCGAACAGCGTTGCGGGACCTCCAACCTCATCGAGCCGCTCTACTACCACACTCATAGGTGGCACAGAGGGACGTGGCCCGCTCTCACTCCAAGGCTTAAAGCTCGGTATGCCCCAAGAGTCGTTTTATGCTCCACTTCATCCAGAGGTACGCATCCTGTGGCGTGCTGCATTGCACGTACTGGAAGAAGAGGGGGCCGAAGTTCTGGAGGTAGAGGTGCCCCAGCCTACTATAGACCTGTATCGCACAATCCAGATGCCGGAGGCAACACTAGCTCATATTCAAAAGGGATGGTTGACCGAGCATCTTGATCTCTATAGCGAGGTAGTGCGTTCGCGCCTTATTCAAGGGCAGACGATTCCGGCGGTTGATTATCTGCGCGCACTGCATGAGCGTCGCATCTTCTCCAGCAGTCTGCGTGCCATCATGCAGCGCGTCGATGCTTTTGTCTTGCCAACGATACCCATTCCCGCCATGCCAGCAGACCAGGCAGGACAAGATATCGAGATAGACGGCATGATCGAGAACGCAACCGTCGCAATGTTGCGCCTGACGATGCCTTTTAACCTCTCTGGCCTGCCCACGATTTCCTTCCCCTGTGGCTTCTCAACCGATGGTTTACCCATTGGTCTACAAGTTGCTGGAAAGCCTTTCGAGGAGGCAACGGTGTTACGAATAGCTCACGCCTACCAGCAGTTGACGGACTGGCATAGGCGTGAGGCGATGCCTTCAACGGATGAGGCGTAAACCCGTAGGGGTACATCTTCTGCTGTGCTAGACAATTGAGCGTGGAAGAGACACAATAAGAGATATGTAACCTGCTCAACACGTACTTTCCTTATCCTGAAAGAAAGGAGAAGATATATGCAATTACCTACACCAACCGATGGAGAAATTCCTATTTCCGTGCTGCATCAGGGCCTTGTCGATCAGGTGAAGGCGAAAGGGCATATCACTTCTCCACTTGTCGAGGCAGCCTTCCGTGCGGTGCCACGCCATCTGTTTCTGCCGAATCTGTCGCCGCAGGAGGTGTATCAAGACAAGGCTATTACCACGAAATCTGTGGATGGGCAGTTTGTCAGTTCTTCATCTCAGCCAACGATTATGGCGATTATGCTAGAACAACTGGACTTGCAGCCAGGGCAACGCGTCCTGGAAATTGGCGCTGGTACAGGCTATAACGCGGCACTTATGGCCCATATCGTCGGCGAAACAGGGCATATTGTCACTATCGACATAGACGAAGATATTGTAGAGGGCGCATGCGAACACCTGGCGACAGCAGGATTTGAGCGGGTACAGGTTGTATGCACGGACGGAGGACTAGGCTTTCCTGATGAAGCACCTTACGACCGCATCATTTTAACGGTAAATTCTGGCGATATTACTCCTGCATGGCGAGAACAATTGAAACCAGGTGGGCGTCTTTTGCTTCCCCTTGTTGTACGTGGGCCACAGGTGGCGGTTGCTTTTAAGCAGGTGGAAGACTACTTAGAGAGCATTTCGGTACAGCCGTGTGGCTTTGTGGGGCTGCGTGGAGCCTTCGCGGAGTCCAACGCTTCTGTGCAACTCGTCCCCGAACCTGGTCGCCTCTATCTAAGGCTGGGAGAAGCTCGTCGTGTGAATGCTGATAGGGTTGTTGCGTTGTTAAAGGGAATGGGTAGAGATATACCAACACAGGTGTATGTAACGCCGCAGGAAATTTACTCGGGATTGAGCTTCTGGCTTGCCCTTCATGAGCCATTATTCTGTGAACTTACCGCGTCTGGCGAGATGGCGCAGAGCGGGATTGTTCCCAACCTTTTCGGCTACCCCAGCACTATTCCCATGAGCAGCACAATAGCCCTTCTTGAGGAAAACTCACTGAGCCTTATACTATTTGCTTCAGGGCAGGCTCCTTCCCCAAATGCACCTACTGGACTTTTCCAACTGGCGGTACGCAGTTATGGCCCAAGTGATGCACTTGCCTCGCATCTCGTAGCACAAATGATGGCATGGAATGCGGCGGGGCGTCCCAATGAGCGAAGTTTACATATACGAGCATATGTACAGAATAGTGAGTATGTTCCCGATAAATATGATATAGTCATCGAGAAACATTGGACGCGTTTTGTATTCCGCTGGATGGGGATCTAATTCATTACGCCCTCCTTTAGAAAGAGATATATGTTCATGCAGGACCTGACTACACAAGCAGCTAATAAACAATTTTTACGCTCTATCGCTGACAACAACAATCAAATTCCTGATGGTCTCGACAACTTCGCCTTTGCCAGAGCATTGCTGGCAAATCTGGGTTCACCTGATGGAGAGCTTCGTGACGATCTGAGCTATATGATCCTGGCAAGCGGAATTATTGACCAGGAGAAATTGACACCAGAGCAGATGGGAGAGTTATTAACGACTGTGTTGGATTCTAACCATCTGTTTTACCACATCGGTGAAACAAATACAGACTCCGTCTTTATGCGCAGCTTTTCTAATTTGATTGTAGCTGCCATCCTCTACACGGACGCGAAGGCTCCCGAACTATCAGAGCATGTTGTGCAACAAACCAGGGAGACTCTGTTGCGATACGCCAGGGAGGAGCGAGATTGGCGAGGCTATGTAGAGGGGAAGGGATGGGCGCATGCCATGGCTCATCTGGCTGATGCCCTCGATGAGTGCGCGCAAAATCAGTCGATGACGACGCGAGATCGCCAGGATGTAATGCTGGCAATCAGAGATTTGGCGCAACTGCCAGTGCCGCTTTACCACGAGGAAGATATGCGACTCGCTACCGTGGCACATCATATCATCCTGGTGAAACAGGTTGATGAAGCCTTCCTTAGCGAATGGCTAGAGTCCTGCTATGTGCGGCGTGACTCTGATATCTTAGCATGGATGAGTGCTACGAATGTTAAAAACTTCCTGCGCAGCCTCTACTTTCTCTTGCTATGGGACAACATGTCGCCTCTCATCGTTGATCAGATTTCGAACATCCTCAAACGACAGGATGACGTATACATTCAAACGAGCAGTAGATAGAAATAAGGAAGGCTTGCTTTGCAGTGCCCCAAAGTGCGCGCTTTGGGGCACTGCAAAGCAAGCCTTCCTTAGTATTAATTAAAAGAGCAACTACGCTAGCAAACGCTCGACGGTGTCGAGAAGGTCATCCAATTCAAAAGGCTTGTTCAAGCTCACCAGTTTACGCTTCCGAACCTCCTGCTCAGGGAGGTAAGCGCTCATGATAATGGTTGGTATATCCACCCATTCTTGTTCGGCTTTGAGCAGATCACATAGCTCTAACCCGTTCATGTGCGGAAGGCGATAGTCGGTAATAAAGAGACACGGTTTGATATCACGAATAACTTTCAATGCCTGAAAGCCATCCGGGACCAGCATTGCTCCGTATGGTGTCTCCTGTGAAAGAGCTTGTACAAGAAAAGTCCCGATGCTATCGTCATCCTCGACAACAAGAATAACAGGTTTATGTTCACTCATATATGAGTTGTCTTCAGAATAAAGCATATACGCACTCCACATAAGCAAACTAATAACACTTCACACATCTATAATGGTTACATTACGTACTAGAGGGCTGGTACGTTTCGCGTCCCTGGCTATTTTCGATTAGAACTTACTTAACATATGCATACTCTATTGCCCGATATACCTGTACAGCAAATATACACTCTATCGAGTAGAGACGCAGGACAAACACGTTTTTCAAAGACAGGAATTTACAGATTCCTTGTTGCAAAAGTAAATGTTCTATGGTATATTATCCATCGCAAGCCGATGTAGCTCAATGGCAGAGCACCGCTTTTGTAAAGCGGCTGTTGGAGGTTCGATCCCTCTCATCGGCTCTTATCATCCATCCCCCTAACGTCTCAAGTAAGGCGAGAACCCACTTGAGACGTTTTCATATCTATTATTTGTCAGTTAATTTGGGTCATGCGCACGTTTGCTGCTTTGAAGCAAGTGATACATGAGGGGATGTGTGCCTTGCTCCTCATGTATCAGAGGGTATATACTGAAGAGGCATCCACCCTATCAGCAGAAAACGACCTTCCGCGAGACGCGAAAAGAAGGCTGTGAGATACGACTCGAAGGTTTCTCGGCTTAGGAGAAAGGAAAAATAATGGCAACTCATCCAACCAACATACGCTTCATTAATCCATCAACGCTGGCGACACCACCAGGCTTTACCCATGTTGTTGAGATAACACAGGGGCGGACCGTCTTTATCGCTGGTCAGGTCGCTCTTGACCAATCAGGAAAGATCGTCGGTCAGCATGATTTCCGTGCTCAAACACAACAGGTCTTTGAAAATCTCAAGGCTGCCCTTGCCGCGGTTGGAACTGATTTCACCCGCGTGGTCAAGTTGAATATGTACGTGGTTGATATCTCTCAGCTCCCAACCCTACGCGAGATCCGCGACCACTATGTGAACACACACAACCCACCTGCAAGCACCCTGGTTGAAGTACGCAAACTGGCCCGAGAAGAATTCTTGATTGAAGTCGAAGCTGTAGTGCATTTGCCGGAGTAGAGGAAGCATGTTTTCCCTTCGCCTGAGCACGTCGTTTGTCTCCAAGACGCAATTTCGCTGCTGAGAAGCCAACTTCTCAGCAGCGAAATTGCGTCAGATCCAAGTATTGGTTCTTACGCAACCCTGATACTGGTGGCGAACCCTCTTTTCTGAGAACTGTTTCCCCATGTGGAGATCACTCGAGCGCATAAGAGGAGATGTGAGACTCACTCTGTCATGAAAATGAGGTCTTTTTCGAGAGAAATTTCCATCGTTTAAGGTTCGCCACCAGTATCAACCCTGCTGATGTCAGTTCATGGTATGCTAAGAGTTTGCGCCAGTTTTCAGAAGACGGCCTGCCTGTTGTCCTTGGGTGTGCTTGTATTTGTTCTTTCTCTCCTGATTTTTCTTGCTCTGATGGAGCACTCGATGCTTGAGAAGATCGATGGAGGCGCGACCATACATACTCCTTTTGATCAGCTTGAGCCGATTCACATGTCCCTCCAGAGGGCCATTACTCCAGGGAAGTGTTAACCCCGCAAAGATAGCATCTTTTTCTTTTTGTACCCCTGTCACAAAGGTTTGAAACGCTTCGAGATGGCTGGCATGCAGATCGATACCGTGCTGCAGCCACTGATCGCCCTGTCACAAAGGTTTGAAACGCTTCGAGATGGCTGGCTTGTACTGCTCCCAGCCAAGCGTCAAGCTGTTCTCCTGTGCGCTCACGTACCATGTGCAGAAATCCTTCTACCAGTTGGTAGGTAACTTCCAGGTAGGGACTTGCCTGCCTTAACTGTCCGAGGTTCTCCAGCTCTTTTGGCTTTAAATCCTCTTCCTTACGAAAAAAGAGCCAGGTCGCCTGTGATGCCGAGAGAGTCAAGAGCGGATTGGGCTGGATCGAGGAAGCACGTTCCGATGCGCTTTTGTGCTTGGAGGGAGCAAGAGTTGATCCCTTCAACGTCTCTAGATAACGATATATGCCGTGTTGCGATCCTTTGTATCCTTTTGCTCTCAGTTCCCTTTCCAGTTGTGCTCCCTTGTGACAGCCTTGGTGCCAGCGCTTCAAGAGATAGGTCTTGTAGGGATCAATGAGACGGGATCGTTGCTTGCGGGGGCTAGAGTAAGGAATGGTCCCAGCCGCGATCCACCGTTGAATAGTTCGCTGTGTCACACCCAGTTGCAGAGCAATCTCAGCACTCTTCACGCCTTGTTTTTGTAATGCCATGATATGCTCGTATCGAGCGGTTCGCTCGGTTTGACGAGCTTGTTGTACGTATTGAACAGCTCGTGTTTGGGCTGGACGCCGTTCAGCTGATGCTTGTCGCGCTTCTTTTTTTCCTGATCGAGCTGTCGTCTGTTCGGCGCGACGAAGCTCCGCAAGGCTCTCTGCCAATTGCACTGAGACACATTCGGCCAGGTTCTTGACTAAGTGCCAACGGTCGCTTACCTGCCGAGCCTGTGGAGCGCCTTGCCTGATAGCCGAAGCATATTCCGAGGAACCATCACGACTGACAATATCGATAGAGGGATACTTCTTCAACCAAGCTGAAACGGTCTCCACAGAGCGGTCGGGGAGCAGGTCAATGGGTTGGTTGCGCTCCAGATCACAGATCAGCGTTCCGTAGCGCAATCGGCGCTTGTATGCCCAATCGTCCAAGCCAATGATTCGCGGCTTCGATATGGCTGACTGGTTGCATCTGCGAACCAAACGCAAGATCGTATCACGACTCCCACTCATACCCAGTTCGCTTCCCACATCGGCTCCTGCTTGGCCTCCTACCCTGAGCCCAAGCTGACAAAGCGCTTCTTGCAATCGTAGGGTACGTTGAGCGTGAGGACGGCAAAGTTCTGGGAGCCGTTCGGTGAAAATCTTCTGTCCACAGGTGTTCTTTTACAGAAGAAGCGGTGCAGGTGAACGATGAGATGGACAGGACGACCCGCAGAGGGAAGATCGTGGAGCGTTCGGCTATATCGGCTTTGCACTCGCGTGGAACGTGTCTCGCAAGTGGGACACAAGGCCGTTGGAGACTTTGCACGCAGTGTGAGGGTGATCTCATCGGCAACATCAACATGCTCGATGAGCAGATCAGGAAGATCCGCAAAGAGTATCATAGAAAAAATGTGTAGCTCGAAACATAGGGGTCTAGAAAAATTGTTCAACCTCATAGTATATCACATTTGAGATCAGCAGGGTTGCGTAAGAACCACATTTATCTTTACACAAAGTAAATAAGCTTGAATGTCTATTTTTGTCGCACTTTGTCAGTGTCTTGCAGATAATCAGACTCCAATCAAGTCCGCTTTCTATCAACAAAAGTAAGATCATCCTTACCCCGTATACAACAACCCCCAAAATTTTAGAGAAGCACTAGCGAATTATGGGAAATAACAGGAGTAGCAATTGAGCACGAGGAAAGCTCGAAGGGATGGATAGCGATAAAAGTTCTATGATAGAATAAAGCTAATCAACGTGTGAAAGGATAATATGCCGCGCAAGATACGGCAGCTCAAGGCAGATTTACGAAAAGCAGGAGCCTATCAGGTATCACAAGAGGGAAGTCATGCTAAATGGAAACATCCTCTTGTGCCAACGAACACGCTTATTCTTGCAGGTCATGACGGTGATGATGCGAAATTGTATCAGGAAAAAGCTGTGCGTAGGTTACTACAACAGATTGCAGAGGCAAGACGGAGTACTAATTCATGAATGAACACTATCTTCATTATTCCATGCTCATCGAATGGTCAGAAGAAGACCAGGCTTTTCTGGTGACGTTGCCAGAATGGGCTGATCGTGTCATCATGCCAGTCACACACGGAAGTACTTATGGAGAGGCAGTACAACATGGGCAAGAGGTCCTTGAAATGCTCGTGAACAGTGCCATGCAAGACGGAGAACTACTTCCACCACCAAAAACACATGCTGTAGCATAGGTTATACACTTACGTAATCTCAACTTGTATCGAGAAATACCTATGTCTCATATCCCTAACAACAAGATATAGGCGTTTCTTTTCTCTCTCTAACCACTACAATAGCCACCATGTTAGCACCATCAAAAGAGTAAGCTCTATCAGGCTTACCACACCTTACGCCAAATCTTACGCCAGCATAGAAAATTTTAGAGGGAAACCAGCGAACGGATAAGAACAAAACAAGCCTTAATTAAGCACAAAAAGAGCCAGAGAAGACGACCAAAAACAACATGTGTACAATCCTCTCATCGGCTCTTTTCCATGTCTAAAACCAACATTCTGCAGTTTCTTGAGGAGGTGTATAACGCCAAACGGCTCCATTCGAGCCTGGGTTATATGCCGCCCGTTGAGTTTGAGATGGCCTACATTCGAGGGATGCAATGTTGACTTTGAGAGTGGAGTCGTCTCAGGGGTTCAGTCCACTCTTCAGGTCTCCTTGATCTTCCCCTACTTTCGTAGAGTGACTAAACACGAGCCTGTTGCTCATAGGCAACGGGACTCAGATAGGCTAACGATGAATGACGCCGTTGGCGGTTGTAGAAGACCTCGATCCATTCAAATATG
>JAABUZ0100000780.1_pt1 | contig 70790 bp, 64 predicted proteins | sample 5562091 | NCBI WGS metagenome assembly JAABUZ01 (sample SAMN12813069, study PRJNA571459) | rock metagenome | isolation source: Antarctica rocks | place: Antarctica: Victoria Land, Linnaeus Terrace sud | collected 2015-12-21 | reverse complement strand
CCGTTTCGATAGAGCGGCAAGCGTTCTCCAACAGGGGAACGAAACAAAAAATTAAGCGAAACCTGGAAGTCGCACCTGTTAGCAAAAGAACACGCGGGGACGCGTTCTCAAATCAGAGTTGCCCTAGTATGTTTGTGCTACTAGGCTTCATGCCTACGAGTTATCAAATGAATCATTTAAGAGCATCTGGGTTGATCGGCTCAACGGAGTCGCGCACGTTTTTCGCCCGATTTTCCCGGCCGGTATCCGTACGAGTCCACGTGGAAATGTGGTTCCGGGATTGGCTGGCAACGGGCACGTAGGCGCGTGCTCTACATGCCAGCCCTAACGGCGATGCGTTGCAATCCGGTGCTTTCTGCATTTGCGGGCGACTACGAGCCAATGGTAAGCGGCCCAAACAAATCATCGCCGCGGTGATGCGACGCTTGATAGGGATCGCGTACGGTGTCCTCAAGTCGGCTAAACCGTTCTCCGCCCAAGGCAGTCGCTATTGACAAGTCGACACGGAATCTAGCCGCGGCCACTCGGATTGTGATACGCCGGATGCCGCGCCAAGCGTCGTCGTTCCGTATCTCGCCCGCCAATCGCAAGAGGCGGTACATCGTACTGACCGAGCAGAGGTAATCACCCTCCATCGAGGAGTTGCGCGTAGACTTGCGCCGCGGAAAATTGGCAACGACCTAGAGGCCATGCTGGTGAAATAATTAGCGTCGCCGGAATTTGCAGACGTGCCTGGGTAACTCGCGAAAAAAAGACCTGCTTGTCGGCGAACGGAATGACGGGTTCTGAAGAGTCTTCGGGGCGGCTTGCCGTCCATGACTTAAGCATAAACGGCTAATGGTCACCAATGTGGCACGTTTGAGCGTAGTACTTTGTCTTGACGATCGTTGAGCGCGAGCCGGAATGTGACATCGATCAGTCATCCAACGACACAACTGCCTTGATGACCGTCGCGGATTTCATTTGTCGGTACGCTTCGGCGACGGCCGAAAAGCCGAAGAAGATGACTCCCAGGCGTTCTGCGCTAACGACGCCGGCTTCGATCAGGTGCAGCGCCTCCAGCGTATCGTCGGGACCGCACGAATACGATGCGACCAGCCGGATGTCGCGGAAATACGCTGCACTCTGGTCGAAGGCGAAGCGCTCGTCCGGTGCGATCGGCGTGAACATCAGCATGGTGCCGTCGGACGCCGTCGCGTCGACCGCATGCTCCAGTGCTGCAGGCGAACCCGGGCCGCAGATGACGGCGCGCGCGCCCCGACCGTCCGTTGCTGCCCGTAACGCCTCGAGCGCCTCGCCGGGTACGAACGTTGCCGCAGCGCCGAGTCGCAGGGCCGCGTCGCGGCGCGCGGCGTGAAAATCGCTAGCGTACACGGTAGCACCGAGCCGCGCGGCCACGGCCACGTGCATGAGGCCCATCACGCCCGCACCGATGACGTAGAGCGCCGTACCGGCGAGGCTCGACGTCGCCGTTCCCACTTCGGCGAACTCGCGTGAGAAGCGTCGCTCGAGCGCGCCCGGCAAGGCGCGCCGCAGTGACTTGAGGACGCAGGCGAGCGGCTCGACGAGCGACCCGTCCACGAACGAAACGCTCGGCGGAAGTACGAGCGTGTCGACCAAATTTGCGCGCGGAACGCGAAAATATTCGGCCATGCCGCCGGGATCGAGCGCGCCGGCGCGCCACGTCGCGCAGTGAACGAAGCGGCCCGCGAGACATTCGCCGCACCTTAGACACGGTGCGTGGTGATGCGCGAAAACCCGATCCCCGATCGCGAACGGACGCCCGTTGCGCGCCGCTGCCGGCGCGTCTCCGCCGATCGCCACGATGATCCCGGCGGGCTCGTGTCCGAAGACGAACGGCGCTTTCTTGCGAACGTACCACGGCATGAGGTCGCCGCTGCAGACGCCGCTGGCCGCCGTGCGCACGAGGACGTCGCCGGCTTGGAGCGTCGGAAGCGCCCGCTCCTCGATGCAGATGTCATCGACGTCGTACATGACGGCGACGCGCATCGTTGCGGGCAGCAAAGGCGACATCGTCACGGCGCGATCGCGTATTTGAGAGCGAGTCCGCGCCCGCTCCCCAGTGCTGCAAAGGCGTCGGCGAGACGCTCGAGCGGAAATCGTTCGCTGACGAGCGGCTCGACATCGATCGCGTGTGAAGTAAGTAGTGCGTACGCGGCCGCGACGGCGCGCGGCGTAAAATGAAACGGGCTTATCAATTTGATCGCGTCGTAATGCAAGCGCGACGAATCGTAGATGACTTTCGTACCGCCGGGCAAACCGCCGAAGAGCACGACCGTGCCGCCGCGGCGCACGTAGCTCGGCGCCGCTTCCCAAATCTCGGCGGCTCCGGTGCTTTCGATCACGGCATCGGCTCCGCGTCCGTCCGTCAATGCCGCAATTTCAGCCGCGACGTCCGGGCTCTCGCGCGCGTCGAACGTTTCCGTCACGCCCAGGCGGCGTGCCAGCGCGAGCCGCTCGGGGCGACGTCCGACGAGCACCGCTCGGGCGCCGGCCGCGCGCGCCGCGAGTGCGTGGAGGATGCCGAAGCCGCCGTCCCCGACGATCGCGACGGTATCGCCTACGCCGGACCCGAGCGCCGTTTGTGCGTGCACGACGCAGGCCAACGGTTCGAGAAACGCGGCCGCTTCGTACGACACGTCACCCGGTTTGCGAAAAGCGTTACGATCGACGATATGCTTCGGTACCGAAATATAATCGGCATAGGCGCCGAGAACCTTCGTCGCCATCACGCTCGCACAAAGCTCTTCTTCACCGCGCGCGCACCAGTAACAGTTACCGTCGGGCGCGCTATGCACCGTCATGATTCCTTCGCCGACGGAAAACTTGCTGACGCCTGCACCGACGGCAGCAACGTCTCCGGAGAACTCGTGACCGAAGCGTGTCGGCATCGGCATCTGCGGGTGACCGCGCCGATACGCTTTGAGATCGGTACCATCGGTCAATGCGACCCGAACTCGTACGACGATGCCACCGGGATGCGGCTCCGGCAACGGGTCGTCGCGCAATTCGATGCGTTCCGGCGCGACGAGATATCCGGCGCGCACCCTACCGCGCTATGGGCCGAATCGATGCGTGCGGACGGCTAGATCTCATAAGCCCACGCCAATTCGTCGGTCGACGGGCCGGCCCCGCGAACGTATCGCGCGGCCGCAGACAGGGCGTAGCGGGCGATCGGATCGATCTCGAGGTTGACCGGATCGCCCGGCCCTTTGTTGCCTAACGTCGTGCGCGCCGATGTCTCGGGAATGAGCGCGATCTCGAAGCGACCGTCGCGCACCGCCGCGACGGTCAAGCTGATCCCGTCGAGGGCGACGTAGCCCTTCTCGACGACGAATGGCTCCAGCGCAGCGGGAAGCTCGAGGGCGAGCCGATGCCCTTGCCCCTCACGCACTTTCGTCGCGATCGGGGTCGACGCATCGACGTGCCCGTAGACGAGGTGGCCGCCGAGTCGATCGCCGAGACGCAGCGATAACTCGATGTTGACGGGCGCTTCGGGTACGAGCGCACCGAGCGCGCTTCGCTCGAGCGTCTCGGGCACGACGTCGAAATCGATCGTATCGTCGTCGTAGGAAACGACGGTGAGGCAAACGCCGCTGACGGCAATCGAATCCTTGATCGCGATACCGCCCACGATCGCTTCCGGTGCCGCGACGCGTAGACGCGCGCCGCCCCGCGGATCGCGCTCGAGTGCGGCGACGGTACCCAAATACGCGATCAACCCGCTGAACATACATGGTCCTTCACTAGAGACGCGCGCGTAAGAGAACGTCGGAGCCGAGCGCTACGACTCGCTCGAATTGCAGCGGTTCGCTGCGTGCGCCCAGACGGAGCGCCGGGATGGCGTGGGCGTTACCCAGAAGCGCCGGCGCAACGAGCCAATCGATCCGATCGACCAAACCCGCTTCGAGTAAACGCCCCGCAAGGGTCGGCCCACCCTCGCAGAGCAGCGTCGCGATGCCCCGCGCGCGCAGGGTCTCGAGCGCGAGCCGGAGGTCGAGCCGGAGGTCGTCCGCTGCGCCGACGTACGCGACGTCGGCATGCGCTTCGAGCGCAGCAAAGCGCACGCGCGCTCCGGCCGGCGCGAGAACGATCGTCGGCGCGTATCCGTACACGGGAGTGAAGATCGCGCGCTCGAGCGGAACCGGCGCATCCTCGCAAGCGATCGCGCGGACGTACGCTTTGTGCCGAGCTCGCGGCGGGCGGACGGAGAGTTGCGGATCGTCGCTGCGGACGGTGCCGGCGCCGACGAGTACGGCATCGTGCGTCGCACGTAACTCGCGCACGTACTCGCGCGCTTCGCGGCCCGTCAGCCAATGCCGGTCACCGGGCCGCGGCGCGACGTAGCCGTCGAGCGAAGCTGCAAGTTTGAGAAGCACGTACGGCCGCGTCGCGCGAACGGCGATAGCGAATTCGTCGACGATCTCACGCGCCCAGGCATCATCGACGACGTCGACTGCGATCTGCCCATCGCGCAAGCGAGCCACGCCGGCGCCCGCCGTGCGCGGATTCGGATCGAGCGTACCGACCACGACGCGGGCGATCCCGGCGTCGCACACCGCTCCCGAACACGGCGGCGTCAGCCCCGTGTGGGCGCATGGCTCGAGCGTTACGTATAGCGTCGCGCCGCGCACGTCGTTACCGCGTGCAGCGGCGTCGCGCAGCGCTTCGACTTCGGCGTGCGCCGCGCCGCGCACGCGATGGAACCCTTCGCCCAGCGTCGTCGCGCCGAGCGCTACGACCGCCCCGACCGCCGGATTCGGCGACGTATTCCCGCGTCCGCGAACCGCGAGTTCGCAAGCGCGGCGAAGGTAGATGCGATCGAGTGCGGAGACCGTCGCTACGGCGTGACCTCGACGCCCTTCCAGAAGGCGACGTGATCTTTGATCTGTTTGGCAGCGTCTTTGGGTGCCGGATAGAACCACGCGGCGTCTTTATTCTCCTTACCGTCGACGGTAACGGTATAGAAGCTCGCCGTGCCCTTCCATGGGCAGACCGAATGCGTCGCTGTCTCCTGCACCATCGATCGATCGATCGACTCGGGCGGAAAGTAATGGTTACCCTCGACGACTTCCGTCCGATCGCTTTGGGCGATGGTCGTGCCATTCCACGTGGCTTTCGGCATCTGTGACTCCTTGAATAAGGCGGCCGCAACGGCGCGGCACGCGCGCTGACTTAGACCCGCTGAGGTCGCGCGACGATGCAGCCCGGTATCGCACGTTACGCGTACGCGATGACCAGCGCCGCCGTAACGTTGGCGTCGCACGCTGCCAGGGTCGCCGCGCAATCGCGCAGGGTGGCGCCGGTGGTGAGGACGTCGTCGAGCAGTACGATCGAGGCACCAGCAACGAGTTCCGGTGCGACGCAGGCGAAGCGCCCCCGCGCCCGCAGGCGCGCGTTGCGGTCGCGACCGCGTTGTCCGTCACCGGCAACTTGACGAAGGGCGACGACCACCGGCACGTCGCTCGCGAGACCGCATGCCCGCGCGAGCCGGACGCTCTGATCGAAGCCGCGCTCGCGTCGCCGGGCGGCGTGCGTCGGCACCGGCACGACGATCGCATCGCGCGGAACGAACGGCATGAGCCGTTCCACCAGCAGTGCGGCGAGGGCGTCACCCGCATCGCAGCGGCCGCGTTTGTAGGCGAGCACCGCGCGGCGCAGCGCCCCGCCATATCGGCCGACGGCATACACGTCGAATTGCGACGTCGCGAGCCGCCGCACGCTGCGCGCATCGGGCTCGCACGCAACGCACAGGGCCGGACCGGGCCGCCGGCAATTCGCGCACGCGCTCGGAAAGAGCGCGCGAAGAAGTGAAGAGACCAACACATCGCGCCATCGCGACGAGCGTTCCGCTTCGCTAGGGTTCGGAGATCGCGGGAACCGGCGGCGGCGTCGCGATCACGCGTCCCCGGACGCGTAAGCCGTCGATCGCAGCACCGTCGCCGGCGATCGCATTCGCGGCGGCACCGACGAGTTCGGGCCGCGCATCGAAGGCGACCGGTGGTTCCGGTGTCGCGAGCGCGCCGGCGCGCGGCGCATGCCGTCCGCGATATCCGTGCCTCGCCGCTTTGGCCGCGTTGCGCGAGCCGGCAAGCGCCACGTGCGTTGCCGGGATGCGTCCGAGCGTCCCCGGAATTGCGACGTGCTCCGTGAGGCGGTGCGTAGCCGTTGCTCGAACCGGAGCGCCTCCAACTGAAGCGGGTGCGCGCCCGGGAAACTGCGCTTCCGGCCTCGCCGGGACGGTTGCGGCGGCTCTAACGAACGCGACGGCCGTGGCCGGCGTCCGCGGCGATGTTCGAACCGGCGCTGTCGCTGCCGGTACTCCAGCTAGCGTTGCCGCGCGGAGTCGCGGAAACACGGCGACCGCTTTCGGTTTGAAGATGCCTTTACGCGCACCGGCCTGCCGCACGGTCGGCGACTTGGAAGACCGGTGCGCCGCTGGCGTCAACCCGCGACCGCTTACGTGGGAAAGCCGGGTTGCGCCGGCGGAGCGGTGTAACGCAACCGCGTTCGCGACGACGTGCGGTCGCAGGACTGCCGCAGGCGTCGTCGCACGCCGATCGGGACGAATCGCTGCGGCGGGCGGCGCCGCGGCAGTCACCGCGACGGGCTCGATTGCGATCGGTCGAATCACGTGCGTGAAGGCCGCAAAGAGGAGCACGAGTCCGCCGGCGGCGACCACCACGGTAATACCGGCATCGAGGATGCGCGAGAAAAGCGCGCGTGGCCACGACATTTGCGGAGTCACCTCCCAGTTAGTGCCCTGCAGTCGACGAACGCGGACGCGAACTCAACGGGTAGACTCCGGTTCGTTCGCGACGATAGAGTCGTCCACGGTGGTCTCGGGATCGATCGTGTAGTCGATGCCGACGATGCTATTGCGGACGTGCGCGCCGGCGCCGATCGTCGCGCCGTCCCATACGATCGAATTCTCGATCGTCGCCCCCGCACCGACGGCGACCCGATCGCCGAGAACGGCCGGCCCGACGATGCGCACCCCGGCACCGACCTTGGCCGCCGCGCCGACGCGCACGTCCCCTTCGATTCGAACGTCATCGCCCAGTTCGATATCGTCGGGATACCCGCGCACGCGGGCGTTTCCCAGGCGCACCCGGCCTGCCAGCACGTCCCGCGTTGCCAGGCGATATTCGGCGGGCGTGCCGATATCGCGCCAGTACGCGCCCTGCATCTGCAGCCCGTAGAACGGCGCGCCGTCACGCTGCAACTGCGGAAAAACGTCTCTGCCAAAATCATAGAACGAGCCGGCGGGGATGCGTTCGAAAACGGTCGGTTCGAAAACGTAGACGCCGGTGTTCACCAGGTGCGAACGTTCCGTGCCTGCGGCCGGCTTTTCTTGAAAATCGACGATGCGGCCGTCACCGTCGAGAATCACGACGCCGTACTGCGTAACGTCCTGTGCGTGCACCAGCCCGATGGTCGCAACCGCGCGGCTCTCCTTGTGAAATGCGATCAGCGCGTCGAGCCGCATATCGGTGATCTCGTCACAACCGATAACGACGAAGGTATCGTCGCCAAAAAACGGTTCCATCGCTTTTACGGCGCCGGCGCTGCCCATGAGCGCGTCTTCGTGGAGATACGTCAACTCGACGCCGTAGCGCGACCCGTCGCCGAACGCCTGGGCAATCTTATCGGCGAGATAGTGCACGTTGATCGCGACCTCTTTGATACCGAAGGAGCGCAAATAACGCATGATGTGTCCGCTATTGGGTTCGCCGGCGACCGGAACCAGGGGCTTGGGAACTTGTTTCGTCAACGGGTAGAGCCGCGTGCTCATACCGCCGGCGAGAATCATTGCTTTCACGAAATCTCCGAACGCAAGCCGACCCGCAAACGCTCGCCCAGGGCCAGCAAGGCAAAACGCGGCAACGCGAGTTGCCGTCTCCAGCGAGCCGGCTCGCGAACCAAACGGTAGAGCCATTCCAAATTGCACCGACGCCAGACCTCGGGCGCTCGCACGACGTTTCCCGCGAGCACGTCGAACGAACCGCCGACCCCGATTCCGACGGCGCACCTGGTCTGCGATAAGCGGCGCGCGAGCCACAGCTCTTGGCGCGGGGAACCCAATCCCGCGAAGACGACGTGCGCGCCGCTGGCGGCGATCTGCGCCGCGACGTTGACATCGTCGTCGGCGCTGAAATAGCCGTCACGCGCGCCCGCGACGCGCAGTTCCGGTACGCGCGCGCGAACGGCGCGCGCCGCCCGTTCGGCAGTATCGCCTTGCGAACCAAGAAAGTACACCGCCATACCTTCGCGCGCGAGAGCCGCACACAGCGGCTCGATCAAATCGATACCGGCGACCCGGCCCGGCAGCCGGGCGCCCCACATCCGCGCGGCAAGAAGCACGCCGACGGTATCGCACAACGATAGGGCCGCGGCGTTGACGACGTGCCGGAAGGCCGCATCTCGGCGTGCGCGCACGATCATTTCAGTTCCGAGCGTTACGACGAGCGATCCAGCTCCGGAACGAGCGAGCGCGACGATGCGCCGCACGGCCTCGTCCGCGCCGAGCGCGTCGACGCGGCAGCCGAGAATCGTTACGGATCGCACGCGCGAGCTAGCGTGCAGCGGCGAGCGTCGCCCGGGTTCGGTCGCGAAACGGTTCGAGCAGCGGCCGCAGCCGCTCGGCGAGATCGGGCGGCATTGCGCCAAGCGGCGAGCGGCACGACCCGAGCTCGAAGCCGAGTTCGTTGAGCGCCCACTTCACCGGAATCGGACTGCTCGTTGCGAACAGTGCCGCAACCAGCGGCGTCAGGCGCAGATGCAGTTCCGAGGCGCGCGCGTTCTCGCCACGTTCGTATGCTGCGATCAGTTCGCGATATTCGCGCGCACATAGATGCGCCGCAACGCTGATGAGGCCGTCACCTCCGAGGGCGAGCGACGGCAGCAGCAGGTGGTCGTCGCCGACCCAAAAACCGAAACCGCGGGGCCGTTCGTGCAAGATCGAGGAGAACTGGGCGAAATCTCCGCTCGACTCTTTAACGCCCGCGATATTCTCATGGCGACGCGCGAGTTCGAGCAACGTTGCCGGCAACATGTTGGCGCCCGTGCGACCGGGGATGTTGTACACGACGATCGGCAGAGTCGTCGCTTCGGCGATGGCGCCGAAGTGCAATAGCATGCCGTCTTGGGTCGGCTTGTTGTAGTACGGAACGACGGCGAGGATCGCATCGGCGCCCAGCGCCGCGGCGCGCTTCGTCAGGTCGACGCTTTGCTGCGTATTGTTGCCGCCGGTGCCGGCCACGATCGCCGCACGCTTGCCGACGGCCTCGACGACCGTGGCGAAGAGGGCCAGCTTTTCGTCGTCGGAGAGCGCGGGCGATTCACCCGTTGTGCCGCTGATGGCGAGCCCGGTGTTGCCTTCGTCGACGAGATAGCGGGCCAAGCGTTTGGTTTCGTCGAGATCGACGGAGCCGTCGCTTGCAAACGGGGTCAGCATTGCGGTCAGCAGCGGGCCGAGCTTCGGTGCTCGAGCGATCGATGTCATGAGGTGTTGGCTCCCTGGAAGCTCGCGAGCGCCCCGCGCCCGAGCCGGAAGTAATCGTGAATCGCTTGTTCGCCGCGCGCGACGTCTTCCTCGGGGACGAGCACCGAAATCGTAATGTTCGAGTCCGTCGAGTGAATGATTTCGATGCCGCCTTCTTGGAGCGCCGCGACGACCCGGTACATGACGCCGGACGTGCCGCGCATGCCGGCACCGACGATCGACAGTTTCGCGCAATGCGGCCGCACGCGAATCGCGACGTTGAGGCCGGCGAGTTCTTCGCGCACCATCCCGAGGTTCTCGCTATCGACGAGAAAGAAGATACCGGCGTTGTTGACGTTGATCATATCGACCGAAACGTCACGTTCGGCGAGGCGGCGGAACAGTTCGAGTTCGAGTTTGCCGCGCGCGTCGAGGTCGTCGATCTCGCCCGCAATGACGCGGATAAACGCGACGTCGTGTAGCGAGGTGATACCGGTAACGGGCCGCAGCGCATCGGGGGTGTGGCCTTCGTCGACCGTCGAACCGAAACCCGAACGTAAGCCCTTGACGAGGTACGGGGTCTGGGTGACGCGAGCGAACTCGGCCGCTTTTGCGTGCATGACCTTCGCGCCGTCGGCGGCGAGCTCGACCATCTCAGCGTAATCGACGCGATCGATCGTATGGGCGCCGGCGATCCGCCGGGGATCGCCCGTCATCACACCGCTGACGTCGGTGAAGATTTCGACGGCCTGGGAACCGAGCGCGTTACCGAGGGCGATTGCCGAAAGATCGCTGCCGCCCCGCCCGAGCGTCGTCAGCGCGCCGTCGATCGTAACGCCTTGAAAACCCGCGATCACCGGGATGATGCCGCGTTCGAGCGCTGCGAGCACGCGCGCGGGTTCGACGCGCAAAATTTTGGCGTCGCCGAACGTTGCGTCGGTAACGATGCCGGCTTGGCCGCCCGTCATCGCTTGCGCGTCCGCGCCCCACGAGGTCAGCAGTTCGGCAAATATGGCGCAGGCGATCGCTTCGCCGCACGAAACGAGCAGATCGCGATTGGGTCCGCCGCGGCTCGGTCCGAGCAAATTCAACAGCGAATCCGTCGCATAGGGTTCCGGAGCGCGACCGAGCGCCGAACAGACGACGACGGGCGAGGCACCGCGCGCGCGCGCTTCGAGGACGCGCGATGCCGCAATCTCACGAAGTTCCGGGGTCGCTAGCGAGCTGCCGCCGAACTTCTGAACGATCGTCCTCAACGCGGTGCCACGCGCGAGCGCGCACCGCCGACGAAACCGCGCGCGATCAAGAGTTCGAGAATCTGCACGGCGTTCGTCGCCGCGCCCTTGCGCACTTGATCGCCGACGATCCAGAGTTGGAAATGCCGCGGCGACCCGTCTTCGGCGCGCAGACGCGCGACGTGCACGGCGTCTTGGCCTTCGACGTCACGCGGCGTCACGATGCCCGTTCGATAGAAGACGACGCCAGGTGCCGCCGTGAGGGCAGCGGCGAGCTCGTCAACCGACGTATCGCGCGCGGTTTCGATGAAGACCGCTTCGCTATGCGCGTACCGCACCGGCACGCGCACCGTCGTGGCCGCGATGTGGAGCTCCGGTAGCGCGAGCATCTTGCGCGTTTCGGCCGCAAGCTTCTTCTCTTCCCCGGAATCGCCGTGCTCGTCAGGCGCGCGGCCGACGAGCGGAATGACGTTTCGAAAAATTTGCGCGGCGAACGGCGTCTCGACCGTCGCCTCTTCGAGTGAGTACGCGACGCGCTCTTCATCTGCGAGCGCTTCGAGGCCAGCTTTTCCCGCGCCGCTGACCGCTTGATACGTCGCGACACGCACGCTGCACAACCCCGCAACCCGCGCGACCGGTGCGAGCGCGACACAGAGCACGATGGCCGTGCAGTTCGCCACGGGAAAAATTCGGTCGCTCGCCCGCACGGCGTCCGAATTTATTTCCGGTACGACCAGCGGCACGCCCGCAGCGAGCCGGAACGTCGCGCTATTATCGATGACGACGGCACCGCTGCGTGCGCAGCCTTCGGCGAGTTCGGCGCTCGCATCATCGCTCGAAGCGAAAAACACCGCATCGTACTCGCCGGCGGCGAGCGCCTGCGGGGTCGCCGCGCGAATCGGCCAATGGCGTTCCCGGTAGCGCAGCGGCTCGCTACGGTCCCGCGAGGCGAACGCTCCGAGTTCGTCGATCGCTATGGCGCGCTCGTCGAGTACCCGCAAGATCATCCGGCCTACGACGCCCGTAACGCCGACGACGGCGAGTTTCACGAGCGAGCTTCGAGAAACGCATCGAGCCCGACGACCAATTTGGTTTGGTGCCGTACGTTGCGAACGGCGAGCAGCACGCCCGCCACGAACGACGTTCTCGACAACGAGTCGTGCCGGATCGTTAAAAGCTCGCCTTCGCCGCCAAAGAGCACTTCTTGGTGTGCGACGAGGCCGCGCAAGCGAACGCTGTGCACCGGCACGTCGCCACGACCGCTCGCCGCCGCAATGCGGCTCGCCGTCAGTTTCGCCGTGCCGCTGGGCTTATCGAGCTTTTTATCGTGGTGGAGTTCCACGATTTCCGCCGTCGGAAAATAGCGGGCGGCCTCGGCCGCAAAGCGCATGGCCAGTACCGCTCCAATTGCAAAATTGGGTACGAGCGCCGCGCCCGTGGCGTATTCGTCACACATCGATTCGAAACTGACGACATCTTCGTCGGTCCAGCCGGTCGTGCCGATGACGGGCGCGATGCGGCGTTCGATCGCCTCGCGCGCGACATCGACCGAAATCGGATAAACGGTAAAATCGACGACGACCTCGGGCGTCACCGCATCGTACATCTGCGCGACGTCGTCGTAAACGATGCCGGCCGGCTTCGAAAGACCGAGCGCGTGCCCGAGCTCGACACCCACCTCCGTGCAATCGAAGCCACCGGCCAATTCGAGATCATCCGCCGCCGAAATCGCGCCGCAAACCTCGCGCCCCATTCGCCCGAGCGCCCCCGCCACCACAACCCGCATCAGACGCAGCTACGCTGCCGCACGGCCCCGACGGCCCGAAGCGATCTTTCTCGTCCTACCTCTCACGCACCGTAACAAAACTCGAGGCGCTTGGGGCAACTGTCTGCTTCCATCAACTACCCCCCGCAATATCTCGTCACCGACCGACCGACTCGAATCACCCCGTCTCGCGTCCGGCAACGGACGCCGGACTCGCCTTCGCTTCGCGAAGGCGAAACGAGCTTCCAACCCACCTCCGCGCCGTAGCGCAGCGGAGGCGCTACGAAAGTACTTTCTCCAAGGGCGCATACTTCAACATGACCATCTTCTCACCAACGTTCGGGAACATGATCGTGAGCAGCCCGTCGCCACCCGCGCCGGCGGTGGCCGAGACGAGTCCTTCGCCCCACTTGGGGTGACGCACGCGGTCGCCGACTTGCAGATCGAGTCCGATCCCGGCGCCCGCCGTTTCGTGAATCGCTACCTCGCGCCAGCGCCCGCCGGCCGGCCGCTGCATCGGCACGACGTTGCCGATGACTTCGACGCTCGGCATCTCGTCCAAGAAGCGCGACTTGGGATGCGCGAACGTGTTGCCGTAGAGCGTGCGCCGCATGGCGTAGGAAAGGTACAGCCGATCCATCGCCCGCGTAATACCGACGTACGCCAGACGGCGCTCTTCTTCGAGTTCCGTCATGTCGGTCAACGCGCGCGTGTGCGGGAATACGCCTTCTTCGAGGCCGGAAAGGAACACGACCGGAAATTCGAGACCCTTCGCGGCGTGCAGGGTCATGAGCGTCACGAACGACGAGGACGGATCCAGCGTATCGAGATCGCTCACGAGCGCGACGTTGGCGAGGAAATCGTCGAGCGTGCCTGCGTCTTCGCGCGCTTCGAACTCCTTGGCGACGCCGATGAGCTCTTGTAGATTTTCGAGCCGCGACCGCGCATCGGAGGTATCTTCGCCCTGTAGTTCGCGAATGTACCCCGAATCTTCCATTACGGCGACGAGCAAATCGCTAATCGAGAGATCGGCCTGGCGCTCGCGCAGCGCGGTGATGAGATCGGCGAAGCGCTCGAGCTCTTTTTGTTTTTTCGGAACCGCGCGGCGCAGCATGTCCTTATCGAACACCGTCTGCCCGACCGAAACGCCGGCGGCGTTGGCAGCGTCGACGAGGCTCGCCAGGGTCTGTTGCCCGATCGAGCGGCGCGGCACGTTGACGATGCGCCGGAACGCGACGGCATCCGCGGGATTCACGATGTAGCGCAGATACGCCATCATGTCTTTGATCTCGGTGCGCGCGTAAAATCCAACGCCGCCGACCACACGATAGGGAATGCCTTCGCCGAGAAAGCCTTCTTCGAACACGCGCGACTGCGCGTTCGTACGATAGAGCACGATGAAGTCGCGATACGCCGCGCCTTCGCGGACCAGTTCTTTGATCTTCTCGATCGCGTAACGGGCTTCGGCGCGCTCCGTCTCCGCACCGTACACGGTGACCGTTTCGCCCGCCGCGCGATTCGTGAAAAGCTTCTTCTCCGCACGAGTGGCGTTTTGTGAGATTATTTCGTTTGCGACGGCCAGGATCGTCTGCGTCGAGCGATAGTTCTCTTCGAGCTTGAAGACCTTGGCGCCCGGAAAATCTTTCTCGAAGCGCAGAATGTTTTTATAATCGCTGCCGCGCCACGAGTAGATCGATTGATCGTCGTCGCCCACGACGGTCAAATTCTTATGCTCCTGTGCGAGAATGGCGCACAGTTTGTACTGCGCGTAGTTCACGTCTTGGTATTCATCGACGAGGATGTAACGAAATTTATTTTGATACCGCGTGCGAACTTCGACATCGGTTTCGAGCAGTTCGATCGTCTTTGCGATCAAGTCGTCGAAGTCGAGGCCGTTGGATTCGCGCAAGCGCCGGTCGTATTCGCGATACACTTGAGCGATGCGCTCGCCGAAGAACGACGTGTTCGCCGTTTCGTACTGGTCCGGGCCCTTCAATGCATTCTTCGACTTGCTTATTTCGTCGAGCGCGGCACCCGGCAAAATCTGGCGTTCGTCGAAATCGAGATCGTGCAGCACGTCGCGCACGATCGAACGCTGATCGGTATCGTCCATGATAGCGAAATTGGACGAGATGCCGATTTTCTTACCATCGCGACGCAACATGCGCACGCACGTCGCGTGGAACGTGCCGACCCACAGATCGCGGACCGCGCTTCCGACCATTTTCTGGAGCCGGGCTTTCATCTCACCCGCGGCTTTGTTCGTAAACGTTACGGCGAGGATGCGGTCCGGAAAGATCTTCTTCTCATCGAGCAGGTAAGCGATACGGTGGGTGAGGACTCTGGTCTTACCGCTGCCGGCGCCAGCGAAGATGAGAACGGGTCCGTCGATGTGGGTGACAGCTTCGCGCTGAACGTCACTAAGGGCGTCGGTTTGGACAATCATCACCCGTCGTTATTCGCCACGCGGCACCTGCGCGCCTCGAAGCGAATTAGCGAGCGATGCGCAGAACGTCGCTACTCGGCCGCGCTAGTGCAAGCGCACTGCTCAGATACGCGAGCGTCGATTCGGCGCCCATGTTACGGTTGACCCCGACTTCCTCGAGGCCGTCGAAACATGCGCCGCCGGAGGCCATCACGGCGTTGCGGGAATTTCGGCCGTGAAACCACGCGAGCCCGCACTCTGCAAGCCGCCGATACCGTTTCTCCGCCGTGGCGGCTTCCGCTGTGAGCGCGGCATCGACGAGGGCGGCGGCTTCGAGCGGCTGCTGCGCGTAGCGGGCTCGGGGCGCGCCTCGAACGTACCAGCCGGCATTGCCGATCGGCACGAAGACGCCGTCTTCGACCGTCAGCGTTTCGTAAAAGTCGAGCGTCTTCACGCCCAGCTCGACGAATTCACGATCGTCGAGAACCGCTCCGATTCGCAATAAGGCTTCCGGAAGCCGGGCGTTGTCGTAGGTCAACTCCGCTTCGAACCACTGCCAGCCGGCATCTGCGTTTGCACGATAGCGATTTCCCAGGTCCGTACCGATGTGGCGCAACGCCGCTTCGATTCCGCGGTGCGCCCGCCCGCCGGCTTGGAAGGCATGCGCGAGGCCGAGAGCGGCGTAGGCGGCCGAGCGGACGAAGGTAGGCGCCGTCACGTGCGGCAGCCCGCGGTCGATGCGCTCGGCGCATGCCTGCCGCCACGCTTCGCTCGGGGAGAAGCGCGAACCGAAGCCCATCGCCCAAAGGGCACGGCCATTGCTATCGGGCGAACCGACGTCGTCGAGCCACGTCCGGCCGTAGCTCATGAAGTTATGATAACGGCCGTCGGAGAGCTGCGCGTCGAACATGAAGGCCAGGTAGACGCGGGCCAGCGCGAGCGCTTCCGCACGATGACTCTCGTGCGCGCTCGCGGCGAGCGCGACCATAAACGCGCGCGCCACGTCGTCGGTACAGTAACCTTCTCGGCGGTTCGGAATATCGTAAATCGCGTGCTGCGCGATCCCAACGTCGTCGCTGAGCGCGCGCAGGTGCTCGAGCGACGGCGCAGCCACTCTAGGCGCGCCCGATCAATTCGGATGTACCGCCGAAACGGCCGCCCGGAACGACCTGTTCGAAGACGCGTTCGTACGCGGCCGCGACGTGCGGCCACGTCATCTGCCGCCCGAAGCGGTAGGCGCGACGTTCCATCGCGCGGCGTGCCGCGGGATCGTCGAGCAAGCTCGCGATCGCCGTAGCGAGAGCCGCCGCATCGCGGAACGGCGCGAGCATGCCGCGCCCATGTGCCAAGAGTTCTTGCGCGTACAAATACGGGGTTGAAACGATCGCCTTTCCGGCGCCGACAGCGTATGCGAGGGTCCCGCTCACGCTCTGCACCGGATTGAGATACGGCGTCAAGTAAATGTCCGTCGCGCTGAGATAGTTCAGCAATTCCCCGAACTCGAGGTAATGGTCGACGAGTTTGACGTTCTGCTGCAAGCCGTACTTCTCGACCTGCGCAGATAATTCGTGCCGGTACGACTCGCCTTCGTAGCGGCGCACGTTGGGGTGGGTCTCACCGAGGATGAGATACAGCGCATCGGGATGCCGTTCGACGACCGTACGCATCGCTTCGATCCCGAATTCGAGGCCCTTTCCCCGACTGATCAAGCCGAACGTGGAAATGGTCATACGATCGCTCACGCCGAAGGCGACTTTTGCCGTCTCGGTGGAGCGGAACGGTACGTCGGGAACGCCGTGATGGATGACGTGCAGTTTATGCGCGTCGACGCCGTAATCGGCGGTGAGGATGTCCTTACCGTTCTGCGAGAGCACGACGACCGCATCGGCCTTTTCACACAACCGGCGTGCGACGGAGCGATGCGATTCCGGTGCGTGCGGCAACACGGTGTGCAACGACACGACGACGGGCTTTTCGACCGCTTCCAAGAGATCGAGGAACCACGCGCCGTCGGTACCGCCGAAGAGCCCATATTCGTGCTGAACGTTCAACAGCAGCGACGGGTGCGCGTCGATCGCTCGGGCGACGATCCGATACGAATCCCGATCGTCCTGCTGCAGACGCGCTATCACGTTCGCCGGATACACCCGATCTTCGGCGCCCGGCTCGTCGATGGCCACGACCTGGCTCGTCAGATCGAACGCGCGATCGTAACTATTGACGACGTCATTGAGAAACGTCGCGATGCCGCATTCACGCGGCGGAAACGATCCCAGAAAGAGCGTTCTCGGCGGCGACGGCTGGATTATCGGTGACGTGCGCACAGCTCCAAACGACCCAGGGTGGCGGAGGTAGTAGTACGAGTTACCTACCGCATAATGGACCGGAACAAACGATTGCTGCCGTCTAGGCCGAGGCCGGCGACGCCTCTGCCACGATGCGCGCGTCCGGTTCGAGAACGGTTTGCGCTGCGATATGCGCGCCGTGACCGACGACGGCCCCCGCCGCGACGACCGCTCCGTTGCCGATGCACACGCCGCTCGCCAGAATCGCGTCGCTGACCCGCGCGTTTGCGCCGACGCTGACGCCGTCCCAGAGAACCGCGTCGCGCACGGTCGCGCCTGGGCCAATCGCGCAGCCGTCGCCGAGTACGGCGTACGGTCCGACGATGGCCGAAGGATCGATCCGCACCCCTTCACCGATGAAAACCGGCGGACGGACGTTGGATGGAACGCTGGTTTCCGCGGCCAGCATGAAAGAGCCGCGGGCGGCCGCCACGCGATCGCCGGAAGGCGCGAGTGCAAGCTTACGATCGAGAACATCGTCATGCGCCTGCAAATATTGCTGCGGCCGGCCGACGTCGAGCCAGTAGTCGTCGGTGACGAACGAATACAGCGCGTCACCGGCAGCGAGCAGCTCCGGGAAGGTCTCGCGCTCGATCGAGACGCTGCGGCCGAACGGGATCCGATTGAGGACGCTGCGGTCGAGCAAGTATGTGCCGGCGTTGATCTCGTCCGTCGCGGCGTCGTCGCGCGGCGGCTTTTCGACGAAACGGGTGATCCGGCCGGCGCCGTCGCGCTCCACGCAACCGAACGCCGACGGGTCGTCGACGCGGATCGTATGGATCGCGCCGAGGCCGCCCTTTCGTTCGTGAAAGGCGATCATCGCGCGCAGGTCGAGGCTCGTTAAAACGTCCCCGTTGAGAACGAAAAAGGCGCCGGTCAGGTAACTTTCGACGTTCTTGAGGGCGCCCGCGGTACCCAGCGGCGATGCTTCGACGACGTAGCTGATGCGCACCCCGACCCGCGAGCCGTCGCCGAGATGATTTTCGATGGCTTGGGGGAGGTAGCCGGAAGCGAGGATGACGTGGTCCACGCCGGCTTCGCGCAGCCGTCCGAGCGTACGTTCGAGAAAGGGGATGCCGAAGAGCGGGACCATCGGCTTCGGGGTGCCGTAGGTCAGCGGACGCAAACGCGTTCCCTCACCGCCGACCAAAATGACTGCCTGCAAATGAACTCCTAAACCGTCGTCTTCTGCGTCCTTCGCCGTGCGGCAGCGACTCGCTTCACGCGTTCCCCAAGTGTGTCCGAGAGCGGACCGGCGCACCGCTGGAGGGGTTGCTCCATCGCCATCCAACTCGCACTCCCGCAACACCGGTCCCGGTTCGTCTAATGGTAGGACAGCAGACTCTGACTCTGCTTATCGTGGTTCGAGTCCATGACCGGGAGCGTAGACGGCCCCATCGTCTAGAGGCCTAGGACGCTGCCCTCTCACGGCGGTAACGCGGGTTCGAATCCCGCTGGGGCTACCACACTCCGTAGCCGCTCACGACGCGCGCACGTTCCCGAACAGTAACGAAACGTAAAAGGCGAGCCAGCTCAGGTTTACGATTGCGACGACTCGCTGGACGGTTTCGATTCCGACGAAGATTGGAACGAGCGTCACGGCGAGAAGACCGAGCTTCAAGGCCGCATCGATGTCCGGCGTCACACGCCCGTCCGTCAAATACGTTTCTAAAAATGACAGCGCGATCGCCGCAGCTTGAAGTACGAAGAACGGTCTTCGGTTTAGCCGCATGCGCGACGCGCATCGCCTCGTTGGCCGCTCGTTCGCTGCCTGGCAGGAGCAACGACGCGTTGATGTAGAGAACGGCCGGGATCGCGAGCGTCGTGAGGAACATCGCAAACGTCCAGCGCTCGTGATGGATCAAGCTGAAATCGGACCACCAGACCAGCGTCAGCAGCAGAAACAGGTTGACCGCCCAAAGAATCGTCGGCCAGTAGATTTTTGTCGTGTGACGATGATGCACGACGCGAACCGTTCCGGCAAGAATTTGCGATAGCCCAAAGCCGATAACGATGGAAATCAGTACGGAGAGGTAGTTGTAGACCTCCGACGCAGCGCCCAACGTGCTCCTCCTTTTCACTGGCGGCCGAGCGTTTTATGACGAACATGGGACCCTTCTCCACTCGACCTGCGCAACGTCACTGTAATCACAGTCGACCAGCTATAAGCCAAAAGTCCTATAGATGCGAATTTATCGGCAGTATACTTGAAGTGCGGCAAGCGCAAGAAGACGCTGCCGATGCTGATTACAGAAAAGATTCAACCCGTGGATACCCCCGAAACGATGACCCCGGCGCCGATCCTTATCGAGGAGGCGCCGGTCTCAGCGTTGACCCGAATGATCCAAGTCGTCCCGAGTACTAGCGTCTTCTCCGGTTGGGGACCACGCATGAGCTACTCAGCGAACGATATCATGCGAGGCCGCAACTAGGCGGAACCTTCGAAACAGCCGCTCGAACCGAGCGGCTGTTTTTATGTTACCGGCATCGCGCTCGCCGGAAATCGGCGAGAACGGCGGCGCCGCCCGCAACGCCGTTCTCGAGCCTGATCGTCCCCCCGCAGCCTTCGATCGTCGTGCGCGCGATGGCGAGCCCGAGACCCGTGCCGGGATCGTTACGATTTCGTGCGTCTCGCCAGAATCGGTCCGCACCATGTTGGAGGGCGGCAGGCGTGAAGCCAGGTCCATCGTCGCGGACCGAAAGCGTCGCACGGTCGCCCTCGACGCGCACGGCGATCTCCACGACGCCACCGGGACGCGCGTATTTAATGGCGTTATCGAGTAGCGCCAGCGCCGCGCGTTCGAGGCCGGTCGAATCGCCCGCTATCGTGACCGCTGTCAGACCGCGTACGATCGTTATATCCTTCGAGCGCGCGAGGCGGTCTGCTACGCACGCGGCACGCTCGGCAATGACGGCGAGATCGACGAGCGGCAAGGCGGTGAGTTGCAGCGGTTCGGTGCGCGCGGCGTACAGAAGGTCGCGCGTGAGCTTCTCGAGCGCATCCGCCTCAGCGACGACCGACTCCAGAGCGGCGCGGTAATCGTCGTTCGAACGCTCGCGTGCGAGTGCGAGCTCGGCTTCGGCCCGCAGAATTGAGAGCGGCGCGCGCAACTCGTGCGACGCATCGGTACTAAACCGTCGTTCGCGCTCGAAAGCGGCTTGCAGTCGATCGAGCATTCGATCGAACGTTGCGCAGAGTTCGCCCAGTTCGTCGGCAGTCTTCGGAAGATCGAGCCGCTGTGAGAGATCGTGCGCTTCGATTTCCGCAGCGAGAGCCGCGACCGCGCGTAAGGGGCCTAGTCCGCGTCGCGCAACCATCGTCCCGAGCGCGGCAGAAAGCGCAACGACGATCGGTATCGCCAACACGAAGCCCAGCGCGACCCGGCGCGTCAGGTCGCCGACGTTGGCCACAGGAGTCCATAGCACGATCGACTGCGCGCCGAGCCGCGACGGCGCGAGATCGACGCGTATGACCCGCAGCGCTTCGTCTCCCGAACCGATCGTCGCCGGCACGAGCGCCGCGCCGGCTCTGCGCACGATCGCATCGGGGACGTCGGTCGCGGTGCTGGCGACGATTCGGCCGCCGCGCGCGACGAGCGCACCGGCGAGATGTTGGCCGAGCACGCGCGCGAACGCGCGGCGATCCTCCACATCGAAGGGCCCGTCCGCTTCGCTCGCCAGTGCCGACGCCGCGCGCGCGGTCGAGAGCAGACGTTCGTCGAGGGCGCCGGTCTGCGCGCGATCCAGAACGACCAGCGCACATCCGGCAAAGGCGACGAGCGCCAACAGGAGCGCGAGCGAATAGAGCAGCGCCAGGCGACCGTGCAGAGTCGAAGGGGCGAAGCGCACGCGATTCATGCGTCGAAACGGTAACCCGCACCGCGAACGGTGTGCAAGAGCGCGCCTTCACCGTTGGCGCCTAATTTCGCGCGTAGCCGGCGAACGTAGACCTCGATCACGTTCGAAATCGTATCGCGATCCCGCTCCCATAACGCATCTTCGAGCATCCGGCGCGTGACGACGTGCCCCGGACGACGCATAAAATATTCGAGAAAGGCGGACTCGCGCGCGGTCAGTTCGATCGGGCGCTCGCCGCGCTTGACGCGGCGCGAAGCGAGGTCGAGTACGACGTCGCCGACGCGAAGCGTGCCCGCTTGGGGCACACCCGGTTCGCGCCGGACCAGAGCGCGAAGCCGCGCGAACAGTTCGCCGAAGGCGAACGGCTTGCGCAAATAGTCGTCGGCACCGGCGTCGAGTCCCGAGATCGTATCCGCTTCGGTATCGCGAGCCGTCAGCATGAGGATCGGCGTCGCGATGCGAGCGGCTCGTAGCGAACGCGCGACGGCGATGCCGTCGCTCGAGGGCAACATGACGTCGAGCACGATCGCGTCATATGCGCCGGCCGCCGCTGCACGCTCGCCCTCCACACCGTCATGTTCGATATCGACGATGTGGCCGGCCTCGGTCAGACCGCGCCGGATGAGGTTCGCGAGTTTGACGTCATCATCGACGACGAGGATCTTCACGGTCTCCGGGCGATCCCTGAATTACCCGCCGCGCGCATTACGCGCCGAACGTCTTCTCGAGGGCATCGACACCGTCGAGCGAGTGCTTCGCCGCTACGGTCGTTCCCGACGCGTCGCGCGCCCGCGCCGCACGTTCGAGCGTCGCGACAACGCGTTCGAAACGCGCCGCTGCGAGCGGGCCTTCTTTACGTCCCATTACGCGCGGACGAACGCCATTCCAAGTCGCACGAAGTCGTGCCGTGTCGCTCGCTACACGCGCCCAATTTGCATCGACGACGTCGAGCCCGATCGAACGGCCGAGATAGTCGAGCGTGTGGATCGCGGCCGGCGTTCCATCGCCACTGAAGGCGAAGAGCGGCGCGAGCGCTCCGGTAACGTCGTTGGCGCTACGACGCAGATCGACGTGCGTCGCGAGGGCCTGGCGCAACCGCACGATGCTCGCCGCCGCGCTTGCGAGTTGGCGTTCTGACGCACCGTTTTCGGCGAGCTTTTGGCGTGCACCGGCCCACATGCCGATCGCCCCATTCGCGGCGGCCCTCGCCCGCAAACCGGTCGTTTCCGCCTCGGCGATTGCTTCGGTCGCGTTTTCGATGAGCGTGATCGCTTTCGCGTTGACCGGCGCATCGGCGCGTTCGGCGTCCGCGCCTTCGTGCGCGTCGCGCAGGCGATCCGGCGTATCGGTCGACGAAGCAGTCGGTAGACGGGGGACGCCTGCCGCCGCAACCAGCGGTGCAGCGGCGGAGAGACCGAGGCTCGCGACGAGCCCGGCGGCAATGGCGATGTGTCTGTTTCTCATGTGTCGATCTTGCGCGTCATCGCTGAACGCGAGATGAACGCCGCTCGGGCGGTAGCCTAACCTTTCGGCTGGAAGTCCGGGTCGCCGAATTGCCACAAGAGGAACGCGAACTCGTCGGCCGCGGTGGTGACCCCTTGCAATTTGGAACCGCCGATGCCGCCGTGGCCACCATCGTAATCGATCCGCAACAGAATCGGCCGCGAGCTGCTCGTCGCCGAACTCAGCGCGGCGGCCATCTTCGCTGCTTGCCACGGATCGACGCGCGGATCGTTGATGCCGGTGGTCAACATGACGGCCGGGTACTTCGTTCCGGCGACGACGTGATGGAAAGCGCTCGTCGCATAGAGATTCTTGAAGCCGGCTTCGGATTTGACGCTTCCGAATTCGGGGACGTTGGCCGGACCGTTCGCCGTCGTCTCGATCCGTAACTGATCGGACACGGGTACCTCGTCGAGCACTGCTGCAAAGAGCTGCGGCGCATCGTCGATCGACATGCCCATCGTAATGCCGCCCGCGCTGCCGCCGCGCGCGCCCAATTTCGCGGGCGACGTGTAGCCTTCTTTTTCGAGATATTTCGCGCAGTCGATAAAGTCATTGACCGTATTGATCTTATTCGCGCCTTTGCCGGCAAGGTGCCATTCTTCACCATATTCGCCGCCCCCGCGAACGTGAGCGAACGCGTAAATCCCGCCGCGTTCCAGAAAGGCGAGCCGGCCGGCGTTAAAGCCCGGCTGGGTGGAAATACCGTACGATCCGTACGCATACAGGAGCGTCGGGTTGGTGCCGTCGCGCACGAGACTTTTGCGATGGACGATCGAGAGCGGGACCATGGTGCCGTCGCGCGCGGGAACCTTCACTTCGTCAGCGACGATCGCCGAGTAATCGACGCTTGCGGGAGCGTCGAGTTTGGTATCGGCGAGGGTGCCCTTCGCCGGATCGTACGCGTACCACAGCGGCGACGTCGTCCACGATTCCAGCCGTGCGACGAACCCCGGACGATCGAATTCGGTTTGCAAGCCGCCGATGGTGCCGTTGACCGGCAGCGGAATATCGGTGACCTTACCGTCTGCGTAGCTCACGCGCGAGATGCGTCCGAGGCCGTCTTCACGCGAGGCCACGTAGAGCGCATCGCTCGCGGTCGCGGCCTCGTCGATGACGCGCGTTCCGGGCGCTATGACGTCTTTTGCCGTCGCAACGGAACCGCCGAGGTCGAATGCAATCAGCTTGAAGCGCGGTGCATCTTTGGCCGTGCGCGCGTAGATCGTCGACCCGTGAAACGCTGCCGACGTGATCTTGTCTTCCGGGCGGATGACGAGCTTCCACGGAATCGTGGCGGGGTCCGCGAGCGACGCCTTGGGGGCGGTGTAGATGGTAACGAAAGGGTCCACACCGTTGATGAGGACGCCGCCGATAAACGGCGATTCGGGCGAAATTTGCATGGCCGCGAACTGGGTGGGTGCGACCGTAACCGCCTTATCGACACCGATCCCGAATACTGGGGCGTCGCTCGCAGCCGGAGCGCCGATCGTATGAGCGTAGGTCTTTACGTTGAAGTATTTTGCGGTGGGCGGTTCGCCGGCAGCGATCGCTTGACGCTTCAGGTAGTAAAACGTTTTCCCATCGTCGCTCCACGACGTCACGCCGAAATCCGCTCGATCCACGATGTCTGGCAGCATCTTTCCGGTCGCGACGTCGACGACGTGGACGCTCGTGTTTTCGGAGCCGCCCGCGGCGAGTCCGACTGCGACTTTCGTGCCGTCGTTCGATGGGACGAAATAGCCGATCGCCTGGCGCGGTCCGCTTATCGTATCGGGATCGAGCAGAGCTCGCTCGGCGCCCGTCGGGCCCACCCGAACAAAGAGCTTCGCCGAGTTCGCACCTTGCGGCGTGCGTTCGTAAAAGTAGGTCCCGTGATGCAACACGACGCCCGACGATTGCACCGACGTATCGGCGAGCTGCGTTATGCGTTCGACCAGTTTCGCACGACCGGGAAGCGAATCCAGCGTCGCTCGCGTCCGATCTGCGTTCGCTTTGAGGTACGCCAAGAACTCGGGCGATTGCGGCGTCGTCTCCATCCAGCGATACGGATCGACGACCGTTTTCCCATAATACGTATCGGAGACGGGAATTTTCTTCGCGACCGGCATCGGAGGAATGGCAGCGGCGACCAGCGTCGTCGTTAAACCGACGGCTGCAACGGTAGCGAGAACGTAGTTGCGCATCGACGGTAATCCGCGTTCGCCGCGACTCGTCCCTTCGTTGTCGTCGGCATTTTTGCAAAGTGACACGCATAGATTCGTAGCGAGACCCGGATATGCCGACGCTCGTGACGTAAGGGCAAGCCCGACGGCCGTCTAGCGACCGGCATGACGCTGCAGCGAGGCTCGACCATGGAGAACAAAGTTTGGTATTTGCGTCAGAATCGGCTTTTCGCACGAGCCGACGACGATGCGGTCGCGAATAGCGAACATATTTTCAAGACGTGCATCTATCCGAAAAAATCGCTGGTTTTCGATCAAGGGGACCCGGCGCGCGTCGTCTATCTGGTCAAACGCGGCAAGGTCCGTCTCACCCGTGCCACCGCCGACGGCAAAGAAGTCACGGTCGCCATTCTCGGCGCCGGCGATATCTTCGGTGAAGAGACGCTCTTCGACGACGTGCCGCGCACGACGCACGCCGTTTGCCTCGAAGAGTGTTTGCTGTGCACGGCCAACGCCGACGATCTCTTCGCACTGCTCGCCGGCAATCCGACCCTCGCCATGAACGTGGCGAAAGTCATCAACGATAAGCTCGTGGACGCCTCCGCCACGATGGAGGATCTCGCCTACGCCAAGATCGCCGATCGTCTCATGCACCTCTTTGCCCGACTGGCGGTCGAACACGGGGTCGAAACGCCCGAGGGCGTGCTCATCGACGTTCGCCTCACGCACGCCGATATCGCATCGCTCATCGGAAGTACCCGCGAGACCGTCTCGCTCGAAATGTCGAACTTGGTCAAAGCGGGACGCGTCTGGTCGGACGGTAAGACGATCACCGTTCCGCGTTAGCGGCTTGCAGAGGCAGCCGGTCTCACTAGCGCGTATCGGCCCGCTCGCGCGCCGGAGCCGTTCCGCGCGAAAGATTGAAGCCGCTATTGATGAGCCCGACGTGCGAGAACGCTTGGGGGAAATTTCCGAGTTGGCGCTTGGCGTGAGGGTCGTACTCTTCGGCCAGCAAGCCGACGTCGTTGCACAACGCCACTAACCGCTCGTAGAGCGCGCACGCTTCGGCATCGCGTTCGGCGAGCGCGTAATTGTCCACGAGCCAGAAACTGCAGGCGAGAAACGCCCCCTCGCCCGGCGGTAGGCCGTCCGCCGCTTCGTCGCGCTGCGTATACCGGTACACCAACCCGTCGCGCACGAGATCGCGTTCGATCGCGGCAACGGTACCGCGCACGCGTTCGTCGGAAGCGGGCAGAAAGCCGACGATGGGAATGAGCAGGGTGCTCGCGTCGAGTTCGTCCGAGCCATAGGATTGCATGAAGGCCTTACGTTTCGCGTCGAAGGCGTGAGCGCAGACGTCGGCGTGGATCGTATCGCGAACCGCCCGCCACCGCTCGAGCGGACCGTCGAGACCGAGTTCTTCGATCGAACGCACCGCACGATCGAGCGCGACCCACGCCATGACTTTCGAATGCGTGAAGTGCCGGGGATCGCCGCGTACTTCCCACAGTCCGCGATCGGGTTGCGACCAGCGCTCCTCCACGACGGAGATGACGGCCTTCGAAAGCCGCCACTCGTCGTCGGTGTGTTCGATACCGAAGCGGTGCGACGCGTAGAGCAAGTCGATCACTTCGCCGTAGACGTCGAGTTGGAATTGGCCGTGCGCGTCGTTTCCGATGCGAACGGGTTTGCCGCCTTCGTAGCCGACGAGCCACGGCAGTTCGGTCTCCGGTAAACGCCGCGCGCCCCGCACGCTATAGACGATCTGCAGATCGCTCGGCGAACCCGCGACGGCGCGCAGAAGCCAGTTTCGCCACTCGCGTGCGGAATCGATGTAGCCTGCCGCCAGCAACGCGTAGAGCGTGAAGGTCGCATCGCGCAGCCAGCAGTAGCGATAATCCCAATTTCGCACGCCGCCGAGCCGTTCGGGAAGCGACGCCGTCGGAGCCGCGACGATACCGCCGGTCGGCGCATAGGTCAAGGCCTTGAGCGTTACGAGCGATCGCTCGACGATTTCGCGATACGGCCCTTCGTACGAACACGCGCCCGTCCAAGCGCGCCACATCCGCTCCGTCGCTTCCAGCGTGTCGCCCGAAGCGCGCGCATCGGGCCACGCTTCGTGCGAGGCGAAATACGTCAGTTCGAAGGTTACGCGTTCGCCCGCTTGGAGTTCGAAGGCAGCGATCGTCGCCATATCCTCGGCCTGCGTCTCGATGTCGCCTGCGAGCAGTAAGGCGTCGGGGCCGGCGATTGCGAGCAACCCTTTCTCGGTGCGCCGCACCCACGGCACGACGGATCCGTAATCGAATCGGACGACGTACTCCATCCGCATCGCGACGCGGCCGGCGTCTGCGCGGGCGACGCGTATGAGCCGCGGATGCTTAGCGCCGAGCACCATGAAATCGGTCAGCGTCACCTGCCCGCCGGCACAGGTAAAGGTCGTATCGAGCACGAGCGTCCCGGGGCGGTACGCACGCGTAACACTCGCGGGCGTTTCGCGCGGCGCGATCCGCCAGTATCCATTCCCGTCGTTTCCGACGATTGCGGCGAAGGCGGCCGGGCTATCGAAACGCGGAAGGCAAAGCCAATCGATCGAGCCGTTCGAACCGACGAGTGCGGCCGTGGCGGTATCGCCGATGAGTGCGTAGTCTTCGATCCGTAACGTCACAAACGTCCTCTAGCCGCGGCAACGGCGGAAATCCGCCGGAGTTTCGAGTATACGTCGCCCGTGAAGCGTCTCATCGTCTCGGTCGTTGCCGTTTTTTTCGCGACCGTAGTCGTTCCGCGCACGAGTTCGCGAGCGGGCGATGGCGCGATCGGCGTTCCGGCGGGCTTCGAAATGGAAACGATCGCGCACCTCGAGGGGCCGCGCGAACTTGCGGTCGCAAGCAACGGCGATCTGCTGATCGGCACGCGCGGCAATACGGTCGACATCGTCGCTAACGCGACCGGCACGCCGGCCAAGCCTGCGGTCTTCGCGACGCTTCCCGACCGCAGCGTCTCGGGCGTCACGCTCGGGCCCAAGGCACTGTTTGTCGGAACCTTCAACGGCGTTTGGCGCGTCCCGTACGAGCCCGGCGACCGCGTCGCGAGCGCGGCACCAAAGAAGATTGCGACCGTGCGTCCAGGTGGCGGCCGCGGCCACGAGACGACGAGCGTCGCGGTGGCGGGCGACCGGCTCTATGCGAGCGTCGGCTCGTCGTGCAACGTCTGCGACGAGAGCGATCCGACGCGGGCGACGATTCAAGAGATGGCGCTCGACGGCCGCGATATGCGGACGCGTGCGACGCACATCCGCAATGCGATCGCCCTCGCCGTGGATCCGCGCACGGAGGCACTGTGGGCGGGCGTGGCCGGTCAAGACGAGCTCGAGCACGGTCATCCGTACGAAATTTTCGATGACGTCACGGCGCATGCGGGTACGCCCAACTACGGCTGGCCGGTGTGCTATGAGAATCATCGCGCCGTGGACGGCAAACACGATTGTGCGTCGCAAACCGTCGCGCGCGTCGCGTTTCCCGCCTATGAAACGCCCATCGGGGCGGCGTTCTATCACGTGCCTTCCGGTGCCGCGCACGCGTTTCCGGCAGCTTATCGCGATGGAGCCTTCGTCGCACTCCACGGCTCGTGGCATACGCCGCCCGTTCCGCCGCGCGTCGTCTTCGTGCCGATCGAGCGCGACATGCCGGCGACCGCCGTCGATTGGAACGACCCGAACAAGCAGTGGCGAACGTTCGTCGATGGATTTCAGCGCCCCGATGGCTCGCGCGTGGGGCGGCCGACCGGCGTCGCGGTCGCGACCGACGGCAGCCTTTTCGTTGCCGACGACGATGCGAACGCGATTTACCGCATCCGTCCCGTTCGGCGACATCCTTAAGGGCCTGCGAACCGGCCGATCGTTAGGGTGAGTTCGCGCGGGGCGAACGACGAGCGGAGTGCTGGGTCCATCGTGATGACGCGGAAGATGTTGTCGACGCCAGCCGCGACATCCAATAGATTTCCGAACCGCACGCGAACGTGCGCGTCGCCGAGCACGACGGCCCTGCTTGCCAAGGCGTTGTGCGCGCCGAGATACGTCGCGCCGATAGCGAAGGATTGGGCGCCGGCGGCGTAACCGACCGCGACACGCGCCTTTGCGTACGTATCCCCGGCAAACGCCTCGCCTGCAACGCCGCGTGCATCGAGCTCGACGTTTCGTTCTCCCGGTTGCGCCGGACCATAGGCCGCAGCGTGCCGGATGCGCACGTAGGCGCTGCCGCCAAAACGTCCCGGCACGATGGTGCGTTCGTAGCCGAGTTCCAGATCCGCCGAGCGCGCGTCCGCGAGCGTTGCGAAGCGATTGAACCGGCGCAACGCATCCAGCGACACCCAGGCACGATCGCCGTCGGCGAGGCCTTCGTCGATGCCTAGACGGTATCCGAACGACGTTTCGGGAACGCGGGTCGCCGCGGCGCCCGCGCCGTCGCGGCCTCCGTCGCGCTGGAGCAGTGCATCGGGTGCGTTCGCATATGCGCCGCCGGCCGAAAACCGCACCGTCGTGCGCGACGTGGGCCGGAAAGCGAGAGCGACTTGCGGATCGTGCCGCGGCGCGAGCGACGAGCCGCCGCTGTAGACGTCGCCGAGCTCGATGCGACTACCGGCGAAAAGCGGAATATCCGCGCGCGCCGCTGCGGTCGTGTAGGTGCGCGAGAGGTCGCGCGTGTCATCGCTGCGCCGGTCGAACGACAATCCAAGCAGCGAAGCCCCGGCGGGCATCCAGTAGCGGGCCTGCACCCCGTGGATGCGGGCGCTTTCACGTAGGTCGGCGGGCGACGGTACGCGGGCCGACGACACGACCTCGGACGAACTGCCGAACGCGCGCGCCTCGAGCGTCCCCGGACCGATCGCCGCGCGCAGATCCGCCGCAAATGCGGGCGCATTTGCGGCCACGTTTTGCATGCCGACTCGCGCAGTCGATTGTGCACCGTACTGGGCGTAGGCAAGCGAGGCCTTACGCGATAACGTATAACGCAATTTGAGCGTCTGCGAACGGCTAGCGCCGCCTCCGGCAACGACGTCAGTAAGGATTCCGAGCTTACCCGCACGTTCGTTGGCACGCACGTGCTGGAACGCGCCGAAGGCCGGGTCGTAGCCGAACGCGACGGCGACGCCTACCGGACCGTCGATGTCTGGCGTACGGTAGTTGATTACGCCGCCGATCGCATCGCGCAAGCTCGAACTCGCGACGACGGGTCCGCGCACGAGTTCGATACTCGAGAGCCCGAGGGCATTACGGAGTCGCAACGCCGCGAGACTCGTGGACCCGCCGGCGAGCGGAATGCCGTCGAGTTCGACTCGGGTCTCGTTCGGCGACGTGCCGAGCAGCGCGAGCCCCACGGCGCCGCCCGGCGCCGCAACGACGTTCGCGTCCACGGCGCGCTCGAACGAATGCGACACGAAGGTATCGGTCTCGGGCAGCGCGATCGTATCGAAGAGGTTACCGGCGCCGTGCAGATTCGCGAAACTTTCGGGGGCGATCGGGAGCCGCACGACGGTGGGAGCAGTGCGCGCTCCAGCGAGCGTCACCCGAGTGCCGTACGGTGCGAAACCGGCCCGCGTCACGCGTACGCTGTACGACCCGAGCGGCAACGCCTGCAACGTGACGATACCCGCCGACGACGTGATCGCCTCGCGCGAAGTCGGCCCGATCGCGACGACGAGCGCGCCCGCGACGGGGCGGCCGCTCGAGTCGCGCACGCTACCGACGATCGCCCCGGGCCCGATCGCAACGCCGGCCAAGATCGGCGCGCGCGCTCCCGCCACGGCCGCGCAGGCGACAACGAACGCGCCCCAAGCTCGGAACACCTTCATCGACGCTGCAGCCTAGGTTTTTCCGCCGTGGACGACTACGCTCGAAACGTCGAATCCGAACCAATAGAGCGCCTGGACGAAGCTACCGTCGAGACCGAGGCTAGCCGGAGTGGGTGCGCTCGCCCGCTCGCGTTCGAACGCGCCGTTGAAGATGCCGTGCCAGAGTGCCGAACCCAAAGACTTCATCGAATTCCGTTCCGCCTGCGGCGTGTCGTGGTGAGCCATGCGTACCGCACGAAGCGGGCGATTCCCGTAAACGCGACCGACCCCGCCGAAATGTCATCTTCGCAAGTCCGTAATACGTCGTACACGCCACGCTCACGAGAGCAGCGCAGCATCGTCTTCATGCGTACTCTCATGGCTCCGAGCGCCGAACTGATCAGCGGCGGCTCGCCGGACGTCGCTGCGTCGATCGCGACGGTGCTCGCGCGTTTCGGAGAGCCCGCGCTCGCGTACGCCGCGCAGAACGGTATCCGGATCCTTCCGCTCTTGCGGCGCCAACGCTATCGCGACGCCTCCGCGGCGTTACGCCGTCTCGGCGTCGACGTCGATGCGTGGCCGGTTCCACCGGCGGGCCTCTTCGTCGTGGAGGAGCGCACCGTGTACCTGCGCGCGCCTACGGCCATGACGGTAGCCCACGAATTCGGTCACGCGCTCGACTGTGCGCTCGGCGGCGGCGTCTATCGCAGCGGCTACGACACGACCATCCGAAGCGCGTTCGCTCGCGCGCGAGCCTTCGTGACACCGTACGCCGCGACCGGGCTCGACGAATATTTCGCCGAAGCGGTGCGCGCCCACGTCGAGATCAACGACCCCGAGTCACCGTGGCCCAAAGCGACCCGCGAACGCCTCCGAACGGTTGACTGGCGGATGGCGAGCTTCGTCGAAACGCTATTTGCCGAGGTCCTAACGGTCCCCGCCGTTAGGGCGCAGTAGGTCTTTTGACGCACGAGCCAGAGCCGTTCGACGTACGACACGCGGCGCGTATTGCGCTACCGTACGTCGTATGGTTCGACGGCGTATAGTAATTTCGTTCGATCGCGAGCGGGCAGTTCTCCGCAATCTATTCGATGTCGTGACCGGTATTCGCCGCCTTCCCATGTCACCCGAGGGCGAACCCGAGCACGCTGCGGAGCCATCGCCGGACGGAGGCGACGCACCGTTTCTCGACGACGACTCTGTAGCGACGTCGCGACCGGCACCCGCATCGAAAGCGGCCCGCTATCTCGCGACACTGGTCGATGCATTCGGACCCCTGCCGGCGATGGCACTCGCGGCCGACGTCCCCTTCGTCGACACGCTGGTGCTCGACGCGTCTGCGCTCGCGGCGCTCGGCCGGGGCAACGTCCGCGCGCGGGCCCACGTCGCACGCGCGGTGGGCTCGCTGACGCGCATCGTCGTGCCCGCGACCGCCCTGCGCGATCGCGCGCACCAGCGCATCGCCGAGTCGTTGGCGGATGTCGTCGCAGTCGACCCCGTCGAGGCGCGGCTCGCCGCCACGTTGCTCGCCGACGCGCCGGGCGCCGATCCCTACGATGCCATCACCGTCGCGGCCGCCACACATACCGACCGCGCAGCGATCGTAACCATGGAGAAAGACGCGCTAGAGCGGCTCGTCGATGCGGCAGGCCGCCCGCAGCTCTACGTCTTCTCGATCTGAGCCGGCGCCGGTGCGGTCCGCTCGGTGCCGATCGCCCAGACGAGCGCGATCAACAGGAAATTAGCGACGAGCGAACTGCCGCCGTACGAGAAGAACGGCAGCGTGATACCGGTGAGCGGGAACAGACCGAGCACGCCGCCGGCGATGATGAAGACTTGAAAACCGAGCGTCGCCGCGAGCCCGCTCGCAAGTAATTTTGCGTACAGATCCGGCTGCGCTCGCGCGATCGCGAGCGAGCGCGCCAGCACGAGGAAAAACGCGCCGACGAGCAGCGCACCGCCGAGCGCACCGAATTCTTCGCTCCAGGCCGCGAGGATGTAATCGGTACTCGCTTCCGGGATGAAGCCCGGATGTCCGAGACCGTAACCGGTACCGAATAAACCTCCGGCAGCGAGCGAAAATATGCCCTGCAGCGCCTGATAGCCACTGCCGAGCGGATCGGCGAAAGGATCGCGCCACGCGGCGAAGCGCGCGATGACGTACGGATAGTGCCGGACCGCCGCCCACACCGCGAGTGCGAAGAACGCAGCGCCGCCCACGATCAGATCGACGCGCCGCGTGGCGACGTAGAGCATCGCGGCGAAGGTCGCGAGCAACAGCGACGCCATACCGATATCGCGCTCGAACACGAGGATTCCCATCGACGTGGCCCAACCGATGAAGAGTGGCCCGAGGTATTTGAGATTCGCACGCAGGGACCACGGTCGGGCGGCAGCGAGCACGTCGGCCGTCTCCGCCAGATAACCCGCCATGAATAAAACGATAAAGAGCTTGATCAATTCAACGGGTTCGTATTGCACCGGACCGATTCGAATCCAAAGTTTCGCGCCGTTGACTTCTTGACCGAAGGCGGCGACCAGAACGAAGAGCACGATCGAACCGAGAACCCAAACGTACTTGTATGCCGAGAAGCGCCGGAACGCATCGAACGCAGGCCCTGCGGCGATTGCGATACCGAGCGAGAGCAACAGCCAGGTCTCTTGACGATGCGCGAGATCGCGCGATAGCCGTGCCACGGTAGCGAGTCCGAGCGCACTGATGAGAATCGCCATTGCCGGCAGCACGTCGTCGCGTCGTGCGTCCAGCGGTCCCCGCAAGACCCACGCGAACGACGCCGCGACGAGCAGCGCCAGCATCCAAGGCGGGCCCACGGCACCGTGCGGCGCGAGCGAAAGCGCGAAGCCACCGATAGCGAGCGCGATCGCCATCGGGACGACGCGGCGGCTAACGGTGCGGAAGCGAACTATGGACGGGACGATCGATATACCCGACGCGTACGGCGAGCGCACCGCCGCAGAGCACCGCGAGCATCGCGATGATGGCCAGAGCGACGCGCAACGGTCGCGCCCGAGCCCCGAACGAGATGTCGCGCGCCGGCGACGCTGCGAGCACGTCGCGTGCGACGACGACCGTCGCGTGGTCGAGATTCCCGCGAGACCGTATCGTCGCTAGCAAGCGCGCGACGATGTCGCCCGCGGGATCGTCGTCGCCGAGCGCTTCCCGGAATTCGGCGTCGCCGATGCAGCGATGCGCGCCATCGGTGCACAGCAGGAGCCGATCGCCCGCCAGCAACTCGACGTGTGCGATCGACGCCTCGAGTTTCGCTTGGGTTCCCAGGCTGCGCCACAGCAGCCCGCGCGGATGCGACGGGACGAACGACGGCATCTTCGCACTCGTAACGGCAGCACCGGAGAACATCGCATCGTCGGCCGTGAGCATTTCGAGCCGGCCGAGCCGCGCGAGATACGCCCGCGCGTCGCCGACGTGTCCGACGAACGCGTGCGCGCCGACGACGAGCACGACGGTCAGCGACGTTCCGCTCGCAACATGATCTTCATGGCTGCCGCTCTGCTCGTAGAGCCGCGCGTTCGTATGATCGAGCGCGGCCAAGAGCATCGACCGTACGCCGCTCGGCGACACGTTGCGCTCGAACGATCCCGCACGATGGCGGCGCCGCACATACTCACGAACGGTGGCGAGCGCCGAGGGCGCCGAAGCGTTGCCGCGGCCGATCTCACCGAACCCGTCGGCAACGGCGACGAGGGTAATACAGGGTGCGAACGATTCGACGACGTGCGCGTCGCTGGAAGCGCCGCATAATAGCCCGAGCTCGCTGCCATGAGCTACTTCCACGCGCCGGCTCCCGCGAAGACGATCCGCGTCGTGCCGATATCGATTTCGTCGCCCGCCGCGAGCGGTGTCGGGCCGTCGATCGGACGGGCGTTTAGCAGCGTTCCGTTGCGACTGCCGAGATCGAAAACGGTAAGAACGCCGTCGGAAAGATCGATTCTTGCGTGCATCCGGCTCACTTGCGCATCGGGAACTACGAGGGTGGCCGCGGACGCGCGGCCGATCGTAATCGGCACGGGCGATCGCACCGTTCGGGTGCCATCATAGTCCTCCACGAGCAGAACCACCGCCTGCATCGCCGACATGCTATCGTCGCGCGTTCGCCGCCGCCGCGGCCAGCCAAGGAGCAGGGCGAGCGCAACGGCTGCGAGCACTTCCAGACTGCCGACTCGCGCGTGTGCGTAGGCGTTCATAGCGACGCTTCTTCCTCGGGCGCCGCCTCGACGATGAGTTCGCAGTCGCCCGCGACGAGCACGTCGCCGAGCGCAAGAGTTCCCGCCTCACGGCGTTCGCCGTTGAGCGTCGTGCCGTTCGCCGAGCCCAGATCGCGAAACGCGAGCCCACCGCTCGTGACGTCGATCGCACAATGGCGCCGCGAGACCCGCGGATCCACGAGCACGAGATCGCAGGCCGGATCGCGACCGATGGTCACCGGTTGCTCGAGGGCGACCTGCGCGTTGGGAGGCACGCCACGCCGCACGCGCAGGGCCAGCCGCTCGGGTCGTGCGAGCAGCTCGACCACGATTGCGACGGTTCCGGTCGCAATGCCGGCGCCGATCTCGGTCCGTACGTCGGGCGCGCGTTGTGGCTGGCCCGAGCGTTCCGCCAAACGCGCGAGCATCGTGCGCCACTGCGTCTCCAGATAACTGCGGTCTCGTTCGAGCCGCGCGTAGTCCGTAGCGCTCACCGTGACGATGAAGCGGCGCCCGCTCCGTCCGCTCGCCGTCGCGCCGGACTCGTAGGCAGCCACCAATTTGCGGGCGATCTGGACCGGTTCGAGCGCGCTCGGAAAAGCCAGTGCGAACGCCCGCTCGACGGCATTCGAACACGCCGCTTCGATTCGCGTAAAAACGCTCACCGCACGGCTCGTTACGCGTTCGCGCGCACGAGCGAGGCGATATAGAATCCGTCACGGCCGTCGATTCCCGCCGGCACCACGACGTCGCCGCTTGCGGCGAAAGGCGCGTATCGTTCGGCCAGCGGTGCGCGCCCGAACCTCGCGTCCTCGGCGAGAAACGCATCGACGAGCGCGCGTCCTTCGCGCCGATCGGTCGAGCAGACGCTATAGACGATGCGCCCGCCCAGCGCCGTCCGCGTGGCCGCGGCGCGTAAGAGGGCCGCTTGCAGATCTGCAAGGCGAGCGCCGTCCTCGGGCGCCTTGCGCCAGCGCGCTTCGGGATGCCGGCCGATGATGCCGATGCCCGAACACGGCGCGTCCAGCAGCACAGCCTGCGCGGCCACTTCGGCGGCCACCGCGCGCGCGTCGCCGGCCACGATGGCGACGTTTGCGACGTCGCAGCGTTCGAGCGTCGCGCGTAAGACGCGGATCTTCTTCTCGTCGATCTCGACGCAGACGAGGCTGCCTTCGCCGCCGAGTCGCGCGGCAATCTGAACCGATTTGTTGCCGCGACCGCTGCACAGTTCGAGTACCGTTTCGCCCGGTTGCGGCGCGAGCAGATCGACCGGCATCGTCGCGGCCTCGCCTTGCACGGACCAGCGGCCGCCGGCATCGTCACCGATGGTTCCCGAATCGACCAGAAGCGATTCTGCGACGAAGGGAGAGGCCTCGGTGTGCACGCCCTTCGCTTCGAGTTCCGCGCGAACCGTAGCGATGTCGGTGCGGAGTGCGTTGACGCGAACGGCGTGCTGCGGCGCGCTGTTGATGCCCGCCAGCGCCGTTCCCGCGGCTTCACCGTATGCGCTCAAGAACTGACCGGCGATCCATGACGGTACGGAATATTCAACACCGTAGTAATCATTTCGGCTCTCGAAGGCACCTTCGTCGAACTGCGGTCGACCTTCGGCGATCATCCGGCGCAGGACGGCGTTGACGAGGCCGGCCGTGCCCTTGTGGCCGTGCTTCCAGGCGAGGTTGACCGTTTCGGAAACCGCCGCGTGATCGTCCACGCCCGACATGTAGCGAAGCTGGTAGACGCCCAGCCGTAAGACTTCGGCGATCGCCGGCGGCAGTGCCTTATCGCGAATGCCGACGTACGGCGCGAGTTCGCGATCGATACGACGGCGCAGCTTGATCGAACCGTACGCGAGTTCCGCTGCAAAGGCGCGATCGCGCGCATCGAGTTCGGCCTTGCGTGCGCGAACGTCGAAGGCGGCTTGCGCGCCGCGCCTTTCCTCGCCAAAGACGTCCTGCACGACTTGGAATGCGACCTCACGGGAGAGCACCTTCGTGCGCGCGGCAATCTTTGCAGCCGATGGGTTCACCGTGCGACTTCGCGCGCGCGCTTGGCCGCGACGTACGCGCGGCCCGTCATGGCGCTGCGGTTCGGCGGCAGCAGGCGTTCGACGACGACGCCTTCCCCGTCGCCGCAAACGACGACGAGGTCGCCGTCGCGCGTCGCATCACGGGCGAGACGGGCGTGCAGAATCTTCACCGCTGTCGCTTCGCCGTCGAGTATCGCGCGCGCTCCCGGCTGCGGCGCGAGCGACCGCACCCGATCGACGACCCGACGAGCCGGCCACCTCCAGTCGACCAGCAGATCCTCCTTAGCGAGCGGCCGCGTCAGCGTCGCGGCAACGAGCGCCGGATCGACGAGGCCGGCTTGCGGGGTGCGCGACCCGCGGCCGGCAGCAACGAGCTCGCACGCTTCTCCGAGCAAGTCCGCTCCCAACTGCGCGAAACGATCGTGCAGTTCGCCGTAGGTTTCCTGCGCACCGATGTTTCGCTCGGCTTGCAGAACGATATCGCCCGTATCCATTCCCGCGTCCATCGCGATGATCGTGACGCCACCGAGCGCGATGCCGTCGCGCAGTTGCGCCTGCAGCGGCGTAGCGCCGCGATAACGCGGTAATAAGCTCGGATGAACGTTGAGCGCACCGAGGCGCGGCAGATCGAGTATCGCCTGCGATACGAGTTTACCGTACGACGCGACCGCGTAGAGATCCGCATCGACGGCGCGCAACGTACCGAACGCATCCCGCATCTTCTCGGGCTCGGTCGTCGGTATACCCAATTCCGCTGCCGCGATCTTCACCGCAGTCGGTTGCAGTTTTAGGCCGCGGCCCGCGGGGCGATCCGGTTGCGTTACCGCGAGCACGCACTCCACGTGCGACGAAAACGCACGCAACGCCGGCACGGCGAAGGCGCTCGTACCGAAGAAAACGCCGCGGGGCTTAGGCAGAAGCGGCTTCGGCGTTACGTTCGAGCGCTTCGGCTTCGACCGCGACTTCACCGAGCGCCGCTTTCTCTTCGTCGGTCTGTGCGGGACGGACGTTCTGCGCCTTATCGATGTAGAGCACGCCGTCGAGATGGTCCATCTCGTGTTGCAAGCAGCGGCCAAAAAGCCCCGTTCCCTCGAGTTCGATCTTCTTGCCGTGCCGGTCCAGGCCGATGCAGACGACCCGCTCGTGACGCTTGAGATCGCCGATCATGCCCGGCACGGAGAGGCAGCCTTCGATCGAATCGATCTCGCCTTCGACCGTCGTAAATTTCGGATTGACGACCACCAGCGGCCCGTGCCCGTCGTCGTCGTCTTGCAGATCGACGACGAAGAGCCGCTTGCCGATATTGATCTGCGGAGCCGCGAGCCCGATGCCCGGCGCGTGATACATCGTTTCGAACATGTCGTCGATGAGCTGCTGGAAGAGCGTATCTCGCAGCTCCACCGGTCGCAGTCTTTTCGCCACCTTGCGAAGCGTGGGATGCCCCTCGTGGATGATTTCGCGAATGTACGCCACGGCAGTAGTATAACGCCAGGCAAGGCCCGCTACAACACCACGCTGTCGGAATCGAAAAATGGGTCCCCGCTGTACGGGTCGTTCATAAAATGTAGGTGCTCAGATTTGCGCTTTGAACGATGTCGTCGAGCCGCGCTCTGACGTAGCTTGCGTCGATCGCGATCGCGCCGTGTTCCTCGGGCGCGGCATACGACACATCTTCCAACAGGCGTTCGAGCACCGTGTGCAAACGCCGCGCGCCGATGTTTTCGGTCTGCTCGTTGACCTGCATGGCATACCTCGCGAGCTGTTCGATACCGTCGGGCGCAAAGGTCAGCTCGACGCCTTCGACCGCGAGCAACTGCGTATACTGCTGCGTGAGCGCGTTCTTCGGTTGCGTCAGGATCGTCTTGAAGTCTTCGATCGAAAGCGAATCGAGCTCGACGCGAATCGGGAAGCGGCCTTGCAACTCGGGAATCAAATCCGACGGCTTGCTCATATGGAAGGCGCCGGCGGCGATGAAAAGGACGTGATCGGTCTTCAGTGTGCCGTGTTTCGTCGTCACGGTGCTGCCTTCGACGATCGGCAAAATGTCGCGCTGGACGCCTTCTCGAGAAACGTCGGGTCCCCGGCCGCCGCTGCCTCCCCCCGCGACCTTGTCGATTTCGTCGATAAAGATGATGCCGTTCTCGCCGGCCCGATGCAACGCTTCGCGCTTGACCGCATCCACGTCGATGAGCTTGTTCGCTTCTTCTTGCGCGAAGAGCCGGCGCGCTTCGACCACGGTCAAGCGCTTGCGCGACTTCTTTTTCGGCAACAGGTTACCGAGCATCTCGCTCATGTCGGCACCGCCGCCCATCTGGCCGTCCATGCCGCCCATCACGCCGATCGGTAACTGGGTCGCTTCTTCGACCTCGACGTCGATCATGCGCACGTCGAAAAAGCCGCGTAAGACGTCGGCTCGCGCCTGCTCGCGAACGGTGCGCGATTGCTCGGACGGCGCAGACGACACCGGCGCCTGCGCAGATTGCGGCCCCTGTTGCGGTTGCTGGAACGAATTGCCGAAGATCGAGCCGAGCGATTGCGCGAAAGCGTTCATCGGCGGCGCCGGGCTCGGCGGCCGCGTATCGGGATAGAGCGCGTCGATGATGCGCTCGACGGCGGCCGCTTCGGCGGCGACGCGAACGTCTTCACGACGCTCGTCCTGTACCATGCGTATCGCCGCTTCAACGAGATCGCGGACCATCGATTCGACGTCGCGGCCGACGTAGCCGACCTCGGTATACTTCGTGGCTTCGACCTTGACGAACGGCGCGCCGGCGAGCGTCGCCAAGCGGCGGGCGATCTCGGTCTTACCGACCCCGGTCGGCCCGATCATCAAAATATTCTTGGGGATGATCTCACCGCGCATCTCTTCGCCGAGCTTATCGCGGCGATACCGGTTGCGCATAGCGATCGCGACCGCGCGCTTCGCTTTTGCTTGACCGACGATATAGCGATCGAGTTCGGCGACGATCTGTCGCGGCGTGAGTTCGGCGAGAACCATCGCATTCGCTTCCGCGCGCTATGGCGCCGGAGCCTCTATCGCGCCATAGGCTCGTTCGAAAAGGGCGAGAAGAGTCGCGCGCTAGCCGAGGGCATCCGCCAACTCGTCGTACAGATACACCATCGTTTCGATGCCGCCGTAAAATTGGCCCAAGTCGAATTTTTCGTTGGGCGCGTGGATCGCGTCGTCGGGGAGGCCGACGCCGATGAGCACTTGCGGGAGATGCAAGATGCGGTCGAACGACGACACGGGGCCGATCGTACCGCCGGTGCCGATAAAAACAGGTGCCTTCCCGAAACCGCGCTCCATCGAGCGCGCCGCGGCGACGACGGCGGGGTGTTCGCGCGAGGTAGTCACGGCGCGGACGTCGCCGTCGGCCTCGATGGCGACTCGCACGCCCGGCGGCGCGACGCGTTCGAGATGGTCGCGGACGACGCGTTTCACGTGCGCGGGATCCTGCCCCGCGACGAGCCGCGCGGAAATTTTCGCGTGCGCGAAGCTCGGAACGATCGTCTTCCCACCCGGGCCTTGATAGCCGCCGTAGATGCCGTTGAGCTCGAGCGTCGGGCGCATCCACGTCCGTTCCAGCGGTAAGCGCTCGCGCTCGCCGCCGGCGAGTTCGTCGACCCCGAGCGCACGCGCTTCTTTGACCGCATCGAACGGCAAGGCAGCGATCTCCGCGCGTTCGTGCGGCGCGAGTTCGCAAACGCCGTCGTAGAAGCCGGGCACCGTCACGCGACCGGTATCGTCGCGCAGCGTCGCTATCATACGAGCGAGTGCCTCGATCGGATGACGACGATGCCGCCGAACGAGCCCGAATGTAGGTCGGTAGCCGGTCCGCTTACCCGCACGTCCCACTGCACGAGCCCGCGCAGCGACACCGTCAGCGACGGCACGTCTGCCGCAAATACCGCCGTATCGGACACGACGACGACGTCGCAAGCGAGCCGCTCTCGCTCGCGAGCGAGAAACGCCTCGAAGTTCGGCGAGCCGATTTCCTCTTCGCCTTCGACGACGACCTTCACGTTGAGCGGAAGCTTCCCGCGCACGCGCAGATGCGCTTCGATGGCGGCCAGGTGCATCAGTACTTGGCCTTTGTCGTCGACGGCACCACGACCGAACATCTTGCCGTCCCGTACGGTGCCCGTGAATGGGGCCGATTGCCAGAGCGCGAGCGGATCTTCGGGTTGCACGTCGTGATGACCGTAAATGAGGATCGTCGGCGCGCCGGGAGCGTGCAGCCACGAGCCGTAAGCGACGGGCAGTCCACCTGTCTCGAGCACCATCGCTTCGCCCAGCCCCGCCGCGCGCATTCGCGCGACGGCAAACTCTGCCGAGCGCCGTACGTCGCCGTGACGAGCGGGATCGGCGGATACCGACGGACATGCGATCCAGCCGCTCAGCTCGCGAAGGTAGCGGTCGCGGTTGGCACGTACGAATTCGATCGGGTCATCGGTGACGAGCATGACGTCGATTTCGCGGTACGCATGCGCGCTCCGTCCGCGCGACCGTGCAGCTACCTGGGGATGATGCGGCCTGCAAAGCGAAGCGCGCATCGTGAAATCGTCGTTGCGTGTTCTTTTCCTGCTCGCGGTCGTCTGGATCGTACGGGCTCCCACGGCCGCGACCGCGGCCGATTGGCCCGCACCCGTCGACGGCACGTTCGTCGTCCCGCAGTTCCACTTCGCCGGCGGCGAGTCGCTGCACGACGTACGCCTCCACTACGTCACGCTCGGCACGGCGCATCGCGACGCGGGAGGCCGCGTGACAAATGCGGTGCTCATCCTGCACGGCACCGGCGGCGACGCACATCAATTCCTGAGCGATCGTTTCGCCGGCGTCCTGTTCGTCCCGGGCGGTATCCTCGATGCGACCAAATACTTCATCGTCTTGCCGGATTCGATCGGTCACGGCAGTTCCTCGAAGCCGAGCGACGGCTTACACGCGCGCTTTCCGCATTACGGATACCGCGACATGGTCGCGGCCGATCACGCGGTGCTCGCCGATGCGCTGCATGTCAATCATCTGCGCCTCGTCATGGGGACCTCGATGGGCGGCATGCAGACGTGGCTGTGGGGCGAGACCTATCCGACGATGATGGACGCCCTCATGCCGCTAGCGAGCCTGCCGATCGCGATCAGCGGCCGCAATCGCGTGTGGCGCGACATGATGGTCGATGCGCTGCGCGACGATCCCGACTACGCAGGCGGCGACTACACGCACGAGCCGATTCACGGGCTACGCGCCGCCTGGAATATCGAATGGATCTTCGGGTCCGCGCCGCTGTACGACCAGACGCTGATGCCGACGCAGGCCAGCGCCGACGCGTACTTCACCGACCACGTCAAACCGGTTGCCGCACGCTTCGACGCAAACGACATGATCTATCAATTCGAAGCGTCGCGCGACTACGACCCGCAGCCGCGGCTCGGCACGATTCGCGCGCCGCTCCTGGCGATCAATAGCGCGGACGATCAGATCAATCCACCCGAACTCGGGATCGTCGAGCGCGAGATTCGCGCAGTTCCACACGGGCGCTTCGTGCTGCTTCCGATAACCGCGCAGACCCGCGGGCACGGCACCCACACGCTGCCGGCTATTTGGGGTCCGTATCTGCGCGAGCTGCTCACCCGCTCGTAAACCTCTACGCGGTGCGAGTGGCAACGCGTCGTCCGCATCACGTGCCGAGCACATCCGCGACGTCGAACCGTACGTCGGGAAACGCGCCAAAGGCGACCCGTTCGCCCGGCCGCGCGACGAAGCCGGTCGCGTAGCCGAGGTCGTTCGGATTCCGGTACACTTCGATCGCTGCATCGGAAAGATTTACGATCCAGTATTCGGGGATCGCCGCGCGCGCATACGCGACGAGCTTCTTTCCGCGGTCGTAGCCCAGAGACGAGTCGGAACACTCGATGACCGCGTACGTATCCGCAGGCGCCGGGTGGCTACCCGTTGCGTAAAAGTCCGCACGTAATGCGACGAGGGAAAAGTCCGGCTGCGGCTCGGATATGCGGGAAAGGCGGGACGGAAGCTGTGGCCGCACGTCCGCACGTTCGCCGAGGCGCGAGAGCAGCAAGCGATTGAGCCGGCTGACGGCCGACGCGTGCGCGAGACCCATCGGCGGCATCAGGATCAGCTCGCCGTCGAGCAGTTCGACGCGTTCGTCCGGTCCCAAGATGCCGAGCTCGCCCATTCGCTCGTACTCGTTTGCCGTAATCGGCCGGTGTTGGTACTCCGTTGCCATATCACTCACGCGAGCATCGCACCCACGGATGACGACGATTCTTCCGGCATGTTACCGCTTGCAGAGTCATACGACTTCGCACACGATGTCGTCGTTCGTGTAGATGTCGATGCGGCCGGCGACCTGAAGCGCCGCGCGGGCGATGCCTTCGGCGTCGAGGGGACTATGGCGCAGCAGCGCCATGGCGGCGGCTTGGGCGTAGGGACCACCGCTGCCGATCGCGGCGATGCCTTCGTCGGGCTCGATCACGTCGCCGTTGCCGCTGAGGACGAAAAGATGCTCCGCCGTGCCGACGACGAGCAGCGCTTCGAGCCTGCGCAGCGCACGATCCTGACGCCAGTCTTTGGCCAGTTCGATCGAGGCGCGCACGATATTGTTTTTATACTCACCGAGCTTGCCTTCGAATTTTTCGAGTAGCGTGATGCCGTCGGCCGCGCTGCCGGCGAACCCCGCCAGCACGGCGCCGCCGGCGATACGGCGTACTTTGTGCGCGCCGTGCTTCATGATCGTCTTATCGAAGGTAACCTGGCCGTCGCCCGCAATGGCCAGTTTCCCATCGCGACGGACGGCGAGGATGGTCGTGGAACGGATCCGCATCGCGCTCTATCCCGCACGTACGGCACGGGTTCATGCCAACCGCTTGTGATAGACCAGTTCGCGGTTTCCCGGCGCGTTGATGTTGTCGATGCTGCCGCTGGGAGCGTAACCCAGTTGCGCGAGCAGCGCGCGCATCGGCGCGTTGATCTGCTCGGTCGAAACGAAAAGTTCCCCGTAACGGGCGGCTTCCCGTTCGGCGGCTGCCACGAGCGCGCGGCCCAAACCGCGCCGTCGCCGGGCGGGTGCGATGACGAGTAGCCGGACGAACGGACGTCCGAAGAAACCGCGATCCCACGTTAGGAACCCTGCGATTTTGCCGCCGTCGCGCGCGACCAGGCAGCCGCCGGCCGCAACGCTCTCGTAAACAATACTGCGTTGCCTTTCCCGCGCGACCAGCAGCACATCCAGCGCGACGATCGCGGCGAGATCGTCCGGTAACGCGCGCTCGATTACTGCGTCGATGATCGCGCTACGCCGGAACGGCGCGCGCGTCGCTCGCCGCGAGCGCTTCGCGCCAGGCGTCGATCTTCGCGAGCGCGCGCTCGGCCAGCTTTGCGCGGCGTTCGCGCTTATCGCGAATCGGTTTGCCGGGCAGCGGCGAAAAGTGCGTCCAACTAACGTTGGCGGGCTGGAAGTCGCCCGTCTGCGTGTTCTGCAGATGCGCGACGACGGCGCCAAGTGCGGTATCGGGAGGGACGGCGAGCGGCGGCAATTCCTGTAGCGCGCGCGCAGCGGCGACCGCCGCCATGAGCCCGCAGGCCGCCGCTTCGACGTAACCCTCTGCGCCCGTAATCTGACCGGCAAACCAAAGCGCATCGGGACCGCGCAGCCGCAGATCCTCCAGCAGATAACGCGGCGCATCGATGAACGAGTTCCGGTGCATGACGCCGAGCCGCACCCACTCCGCGCCGGCAAGTCCGGGCAGCTTTCCGAAAGCCTCTTTCTGCGCGGGCCAGGTAAGCCGTGTCTGGAAGCCCACCAGATTGTAGGCCGTTCCCGCGACGTTCTCTTTGCGCAACTGCACCACCGCGTACGGCGTTACGAGCGTCAGCGGATGTCGCAAGCCGACGGGCTTGAGCGGACCGAAACGCAGCGCGTCCTCGCCGCGTGAGGCCATCTCTTCGATCGGCAGGCAACCTTCGAAATACGGTGCTTTGCCGGCGTGGGCATCGGCTTCGAACTCCGCCGGCGAGTGCTTGGGCAGCGTCCGGAGGTCGTCGACGAACGTGCGGTAGCGTTCGCGATCGAGGGGGATGTTGAGGTAATCGGCACCGTCGCCTTTATCGTAACGCGACTTTTCGTACATCTGCCCGAGATCGAGCGATTCCGTCGCGACGATCGGCGAGGCCGCGTCGTAATAGTGCAAGCGGGGGCGTTCGCTATGGCATTCGAGCGGCACCCGCGCCAGCAGCGCATCGACGGCGGCCGAAAGCGGCTGCGAGGGCAGCGGCCCGCAGGCGATGATGGTCGGCACGTTCGCGTCGAGCGACACCACTTCTTCGCGCCGCACCGTGACGCGCGGGTGTGCGGCGAGCTTCGCTTCCACACGGTTGGAAAACATTTCGCGGTCGACCGCGAGCGCGCCGCCCGCCGGCACCGCGGCTTCGCGCGCGCTGGTGACGATGAGCGAATCGAGGCGCGCGAGTTCTTCCTTGAGCAGGCCGACCGCATTTTCGAGCGCGGCGCCGCGCAACGAGTTGCTGCACACGAGCTCCGCGAAACGATCCGTCCGATGCGCGGGCCCGCGAACGTGCGGACGCATCTCGTAGAGTTCGACGTCGCAGCCGCGCTGGGCCGCCTGCCAGGCGGCCTCGCACCCCGCCAAGCCCGCGCCGATCACGCGCAGGTGCGCGCCGCGCAGGTTCATACTTCGAGCGGCTCGACCTCGCGATCCAGGGCCTCCGATTCGCCGGCGTCGGCGTCGACGTCACCGGTATCCGCGTGGGCGCCGATCGCACTCGTATCGTGTTCTTTATCTTTGGAGCACACGAAACTCACCACGCCGCGCTTGGACTTCGCGACGACGTACGAACCGCAGACCGGACATGGTTCCGCGACCACGCGATCCCACGAGACGAAGTCGCACGCCGGGTAGTTCGCGCACCCGAAGAAGGTGCGGCCACGCTTGGACTTTCGCTCGACGACCATGCCGCCGTCTTTGGGGCAGATGGCGCCCGTATCTTTGAGAATCGGTTTGGTGGTCTTGCATTCGGGATAGCCCGTGCACGAGATGAAGCGCCCGAAGCGGCCGGTCTTGACGACCATTGGCTTTCCGCAATTGACGCAAGTCTCGTCCGTCGGCTCGTCGATGAGTTCGACTTTGGGCAGTTTCTTCTCGGCTTCATCGAGATCGTGCTCGAAGGGCGTATAGAATGCGCCGAGCACCGCGCGCCAGTCGCGGCCGTTCTCCTCGACTTCGTCGAGTTCGCTCTCCATCTTCGCCGTGTACTGCAAGTTCATGATGTCTTTGAAATGCTCGGCGAGCAGATCGTTGACTTGCATGCCGATGTCGGTCGGATGGAAGCGCCGGTCGAGCTGCTCGACGTACTGCCGCGCTTGGATCGTCTCGACGATCGAGCTGTACGTAGACGGTCGGCCGATACCGTTCTCTTCCAGCGACTTCACGAGCGTCGCTTCGGTAAAGCGCGGCGGCGGCTCCGTGAAATGCTGCTTGGCGTCGATCGACTGTTTTTCGAGCGCGTCCTCGGCGGCGAGCGGCGGTAAGAGAATACGACCGCCTCTTCCCTTCGCATCCGCACTCGCCGCAACGGGCGCTTCGTCGTCTTTGCCCTCCTCGTACACGGCGGTGTAGCCGGCGAATTTGAGCACGCTGCCCGTAGCACGGAAGACGTATTTGGTCGCGCCGCGCAGCGGCACGGCGGCGATGTCGACCGACGTCTGATCGTAGACGGCGGCCGCCATCTGCGATGCGACAAAGCGCTCCCAAACGAGTTGGTACAGCCGCAGCTCGTCGCGCTTGAGCACCCGCGCCAGCGACGCCGGCGTGCGCGTTACCGACGTCGGCCGAATCGCTTCGTGCGCGTCCTGTGCGCCTTCTTTGACCTTGAACGCCTTCGCGCCGCCGTGATATTCGGGGCCGTAGGTCGCCTCGACGTACGCCTTGGCCGCGTCGCGCGCGCTCTCGGAGATACGCGTGGAGTCGGTCCGCATATAGGTAATGAGACCTTGCGTACCCTCGGCCCCCAGATCGACGCCTTCGTAGAGAGCCTGCGCGGTCTGCATGGTCTTGCGCACGCGAAACCTGAGTTTACGCGAGGCTTCTTGCTGGATCGTCGAGGTCGTGAACGGCGCGGCGGCATTGCGGCGCACCTCGCGCTGCTTGACGCTCGCGATCCGATAGCGTGCGTCGAGCAGATCGGCGACGATTTGATCCGCGCGGCCGCCATTGGTGATATCGACCTTCGCGCCATCGATTTCGAGGAGATCGGCCGGAAAACTGTGCTGTGAATCTTCTTTATTGAAGATCGCCCCGATCGTCCAGTATTCGCGCGGCACAAAGACAACGATCTCGCGTTCCCGGTCGACGATCAACTTGACCGCAACGGACTGCACGCGACCGGCGGAGAGACCGCCGCGGACCTTGGCCCACAACAGCGGCGAGATCTTATAGCCGACGAGGCGGTCGAGGATGCGTCGCGCCTGCTGCGCGTTGACCCGCGGCATGTCGATCTCGTGCGCCGACTCGATCGCGTGGAGCGCGGCTTCTTTCGTAATCTCGTGCAGTTCGATACGCTTGGGATTGGGGAGCTTGAGCAACTCCGCGAGATGCCAGGCGATCGCTTCGCCTTCACGGTCCGGGTCGGTTGCGAGGAACACGTCGGTCGCCGATTTGACGGCCGCCTTGAGCTCTTTGATCAGATCGCCCTTACCTTTAATAGTAAGGTAGCGAGGTTCGAAGCCGTTCGCGACGTCGACCCCGAGCGTGCTCTTGGGGAGATCGCGGACGTGACCGACGGAGGCCTTGACGACGTATCGCGGCGGCAAGAACTTCTTGATGGTGCGCGCCTTCGTCGGCGATTCGACGATGATCAGCGGCTTCTTCAAACGTTCCTCGTTCCTATCGGTCCTGCGGTCCAGTCTTGCGAAAACGCCCTAAGTATAGCGCCGCCGTCAAGCCTCCGGTTAACTATCCGTGAGCCGCGCGTCCCCAATTGCCACCGGACGTCGCACGATTTTCGTTGCCTGTCGAGCTTTTCGGCGCTCCCGCGGTTTCCAAGAGCGTCGTCGCTCCCGCCGTAACGCAGGCGCCGTGCGACAGAAATCTTGCAATAATCGCGCACGCAGTATAAGATGCATGCAAAGACGTTGACGAACCAAATGTCAGCGTTCCATGCATCGATCGTTCCGCTGCAGCGGACGAGGAGGTTTAGTTGGATAGCGAACGCACAGAGTCAGACGAGATGTCGAGCGACGAAGCTCCCGAAACCAAGCCGCGTCGCAAGGCAACTCGGAAGAAAGCGGCTCCCGCCGCCCGCAAGCAGACCGCCGCAAAGAAGACCGGCGGCGCGCGAAAGAAAGCCGCTTCCGGGCGCAAGACCACGGTGAAAAAGACCGCAAAGAAGGCGGCAAAAAAGACCGGCACGCGTAAAACGAGTGTGAAGAAGACGGACGGCCGCAGGAAGACCGCGGTCAAGAAAACGGCCGGACGCAAGAAGACCACTGCAAAAAAGACGCCGGGCCGTAAGAAAGCCGCAACCGGCCGCAAGACCGGTGCCAAGAAAACGGCAGCACGTACGACGACGCGTCGCAAGAAAGCCTAATACGCCGCGCCGTCCGGTTGAAAAAGAAAGAGCGATCGCCCGGCGATCGCTCTTTCTTCATTCCTTGCCCGTTCAGGCGAGTACTTTCGGACCGGCCGTAAGGTCCGGCGCGTTGCCGTTATGCTCTTCCACCCAGTGGCACGCGGCGACGTGCCCGGTCGCGTAGGGCCGCAGCGGCGGCACTTCGATCTTGCACCGATCGAACGCCACCGGACAGCGCGTGTGAAAGCGACAACCGGGGGGCGGATTCACGGGCGAGGGGATATCGCCCGCGATGATGATGCGTTTGCGCCGTCCCTCGACCGCCGGATCGGGAATCGGGATTGCCGAGAGGAGCGCTTGCGTGTACGGGTGCAGCGGATTTTCGTAGAGCGCGTCGCGATCGGCGATCTCGACGATCTTGCCGACGTACATCACGGCAACGCGCGTGGAGATATGCCGCACGACCGAAAGATCGTGCGCGATGAACAGGAACGTCAACCCGAATTGTCCCTGAAGGTCTTGCAGCAGGTTGATGACCTGTGCCTGAATCGAGACGTCGAGGGCGGAGACCGGTTCATCGGCGACGATAAATTTCGGGCTGACGGCTAGCGCCCGCGCGATGCCGATACGTTGCCGCTGGCCGCCGGAAAATTCGTGCGGGTAGCGATTGGCGTGATACGGCTGCAGACCGACGAGCCGGAGTAACTCCTGCACGAGCGTCTCGGCCTCGCGTCCTTTCGCCAGATGGTGGATTTGGAGCGGCTCTTTGATGATATCGCCGACCGTCATGCGCGGATTTAGCGAGGCGTACGGGTCTTGGAAGATGATCTGCATCTCCTTACGAAGTTTGCGGATCTCCTCGCGCCCCAGCCCGTTGATGTTCCGGCCTTCGAAGAGCACGTCACCCTTCGTAGCTTCGAGAAGTTTGAGCACGACGCGCCCCGCCGTCGTCTTTCCCGAGCCCGATTCGCCGACGAGCCCCAGCGTCTCGCCCTGGCGGATCGTGAAATCGATGCCATCGACAGCCCTGACGTCGCCGACGTGACGGGAGAAAACGCCGGCGCTGATCGGAAAATATTTATAGAGATCGCGGACTTCAAGAAGGTCCGGCGCCGCGGGCTTGCCGATCACGCAACCGCCGTTTCGGGTGCGGCACCAGAGGCGCTATCGCGAATCATCGGAGCGCTAGTGACTGGAAGCTTCCGCTCGGCTTCCGTGCGCTCGTCGTACAGGAAGCAACGGGCGACATGACCGTTACCGAAGTCGTAGAGCGGCACCGGCCGATCGCAGATCGGCATGCGGAACTTGCAACGCGGCGCGAACGAACAGCCCGGTGGAATGCGCAGGAGATTGGGCGGTTGACCGTCGATCGGCACGAGCCGCCCGTGTTCGCGGTCGTCGAGCCGCGGCACCGACGCGAGAAGTCCCAGCGTATAGGGATGCTTGGGTGCGCCGAAGATCTGAGTGGCGTTGCCGTACTCGATCATGTTGCCGGCGTACATGACCAGCACGTTCTTACACGTCTCAGCGACGACCCCGAGGTCGTGCGTGATCATGACGATCGCCGAGCCCAAACGTTCCTGCATCTCGTTCATCAGATCGATGATCTGCGCTTGAATCGTAACGTCGAGCGCGGTCGTCGGTTCGTCGGCGATGAGGACGTCGGGATCGCAGGAGAGCGCCATCGCGATCATCACGCGCTGGCGCATACCGCCGGAGAGCTGATGGGGATACTCGCGAACGCGCTTTTCCGGAAGCGGAATCCGGACGACCCGCAGCATGTCGACGGTCTTCGTAAAGGCATCTTTTTTATTGAGTTTGAGGTGCAGCGCGACCGCTTCTGATATTTGGTCGCCGACCGTCAAGACCGGATTGAGCGACGTCATCGGGTCTTGAAAGATCATCGCGATATCTTTGCCGCGGATCTTTCGCATCTCGGCTTCGCTCTTCGTTAAGAGATTTTGCCCGCGCAGGGTGATCGTGCCGCCGTCGATGCGTCCCGGCGGCATCGGAATGAGACGCATGATGGACAGCGCGTTGACCGATTTGCCCGAGCCCGATTCGCCGACGATACCGAGCGTCGAGCCGCTCTCGACCGAGTACGAGAGCCCATTGACGGCGGCGACGAAACCGTCGTCGGTCTTGAAACCGACGCGCAGGTTGCGAACTTCCAATAACGCCAAGGTGCGCTAGATTCCCGTGATGCTCAGCACGACGGCGAAGAACACCATGCCGATCGCTACGAAGCTGGTCAAACGTGCCAGTTGCTGATCGAAGCCGAGACGCGGCCGGTACGCCGATTCGACGCGGCCGCCGATCGTCCCGGAGAGCCCCTCTTGTTTGGTGGTTTGGAACGCGAGCAACAGGATCAGCCCCACCGCGAGAATGAGGAAGAGAGCCGCGAAGGTGTGCGTCAACCAAGGCGCGTTTGCGGCGAGGCCCGACTTATGGGCGAACTGGAACGCTTGCAGTTGTTTGAGGATCTCGGGATTTAAAGTCGCCGACGCGTGCGGATACGACTTCGCATTGCCCGCCCCCAGGCCCAGCGGCGATGCGAGCGGACCGACAGCCGTCGCTGCAGCAGCGATGAGCGTTGTTCCGAATTGCGATATCACGATACTGGTCGGTTCTCCTCGGGCGACATGGCTGCGAAGCCGCGTTTAGACGACCGCGAACCGGGACGTGGTTCGAGGCACGCCTTAGCGCTCCCGCTCCAAGAGTTAGCGAATGGCGGTAGGCGCCGCGAGGCTGCGGATGCGCACTGCGATGCTTTCGCCCGACAGCCCGAAGCTGGCGCGCTGGAGCGGCTGTTTATCGTGCTGGATGAGGACGTTGGGCACGCCGATACGTTCGACGTTGACGCCGAGCGCCCGGTCGGAAACGAACTCGACGATTGCCGAGCCGAAGCCGCCGGCGAGCGAGTGTTCCTCGAGCGTGACGAACTTGCGATGCGTCTGCGCGAGCTCCACCAGCAACGCTTCGTCGAGGGGCTTAGCAAAACGCATATTGATGACGGTCGGTTTGAGCCCCGTTTCGGCGATGAGATCGTACGCGTCGAGCGCGTAATCGCAGGTATTGCCGAACGCGAGCAGCGCGACACCGCTGCCTTCGCGCAGCACTTCTCCGCGCCCGTGCGCGATCGGGGCGGGCGCTTCCAAGTGATCCCCCGTCGAATTTCCGCGCGGATAGCGGATCGCGACCGGCGTGCCCAGTGAAATCGCGTGCTCGAGCATCGGCAGCATCTCCGCCTCCGTACGCGGCGCCATGATCGTCATCGACGGCAGCGTGCGCAGGAATGCGATATCGTAAAGACCCATGTGCGTCGGACCGTCGTCGCCCGCAACGCCGGCGCGATCCATACAGAGCACGACCGGCAAATTCTGAATCACGACGTCGTGCACGACCTGATCGTAAGCGCGCTGCATGAACGTCGAGTAGATCGCGACGACGGGCCGCAAGCCCGCCGTTGCAGCGCCGGCGGCGAAGCAAACGCCGTGCGCTTCGGCTATCCCCACGTCGAAATACCGGTCGGGGTGACGCTTCGCGAAGCGCTTGAGTTGCGTACCGTCGGGCATGGCGGCGGTAATCGCGACGATCCGCCGGTCGCGATCGGCGAGGGTCACCAGCGCATCGGCGAACGCTTCGGAAAACGTCGGGCGAGCGCTCGATTTGAACTCGATCTTGCCGTTCTCCAGCTCGAAGGGCCCGACGCCATGGAACGTGCGCTTGTCGAGCTCGGCGGGTTCGAAACCCTTGCCCTTAACGGTGCGAACGTGCAAGAGAACCGGCCCAGGGATCTTTTTGGCGTTCGCGAGCACCTCGACCAGCGAATCGTAATCATGCCCGTCGATCGGTCCGATGTAGCGGAAGCCCATCTCCTCGAAAATGACCGCCGCCTTCGGCTCGCTCGATACGAAGCGCAACCCGGCCTCTTCCGCGGTCGAGAGCGCCTTGCGCGCGGTATCGCCGAAGGGCACGTGGCCCAGGAGATCTTTTAGCTTCTCGCGCGCGATGTTGAACTGCGGTTTCGAGCGCAACGTGCCGAGGTACTTGTCGAGCGCACCGACGTTGGGCGCGATCGACATCTCGTTGTCGTTGAGTACGACGATGAAATTCGACTTGAGCTGACCCGCGTTGTTGATCGCTTCGAACGCGAGGCCGCCCGTGAGCGCGCCGTCGCCGATGACCGCGACGATGGTTTCATCCGTGCCCGCGAGATCGCGGGCCTGCGCCATGCCGAGCGCCGCCGAAATGGACGTCGATGCGTGCCCGGCGCCGAAACAATCGTACGCCGATTCGGTCCGCATCGCGAAGCCGCTCAGCCCGCCGCCCGTGCGAATCGTCAGCATGCGATCCGCCCGACCGGTCAACATTTTGTGGACGTAAATTTGATGGCTGACGTCCCAAACGATCTTGTCCTTGGGTGCGTCGAGCACTTTGTGCAGCGCCATGGACAGCTCGACGACGCCGAGATTTGGCCCCAAATGGCCGCCGTTTCTGGAGCATGCTTCGACCAGCAATTCCCGGATCTCGCCCGCCAGTATGTCGATCTGCGGGCGCGCGAGCGCCTTGAGGTCGCGCGGGGAGGCAATACGTTCGAGCAGCATCTCACAACCTTAGACGGCGGGAAAGGCAAACCCCATGCATGCGGTGCAGTGCTTCTCGATGATAACCGCGCCGGAGGAAGCAAAGGCGACGCCGATCCAGCGAGGCCGGCGGCGGCGCGTACTGACCGATCTGGCACGGATTTTTTCGACGATCTTCAATCCGTTCTTAACGGCGCTCGCGCTGTTCGTCATACTCGCGCACGCGGGAGCGACCGACGCGGTCTCGTTCTGGTACCTGCTTTTTACGAGCACATTCTTCACCTCGATCGGACCGATGCTTTACGTGCTCTGGCTCTATGCGACCGCCCGCATCGCCGATTTAGATATGTCGGTCCGGGCCGAACGCCAGAAGGTTTTCAGCGTCTTCATCATCTTCTACGCGCTCGGCACGATGACACTGTATCTGCTCCACGCGCCGACGCTCATGACGGCTTCGATGGCGGGCTTCACCGCCGCCTCGCTCGTCGTCGGATTCATCACGCGATCGTGGAAAATCTCGACCCATTCGCTCGGCATCACCGCGCCGCTGGTCGTGCTGATCTACATGTACGGCCCGCAGCCGCTACCGTTTCTGGTGCTGATCCCAATCGTCGGTTGGTCGCGCGTTTGGCTCAAAGCACACACGCCCTCACAAGTCGTCGCCGGCACGGCGCTCGGAGCCGTCTCGGTGTTGTTCTTCTTGCGCGCCTTCCGTTTGCTTTGAGGCGCTAGCCTCGCGCAACGGCCGGTGTTGCGGCGTCGACCGTATCGCCCGGTCGAACGACTGCGAACGTTTCGATCAGCGCTCGACGGTAGGCCGGCAGCTCGCCGGTCGTAAGAAAGTGCGTCCGGCCACGGCCCCGCTCGTCACCGCGCGCGTGGGCAAAGGCCGCGGCTCGTGCGGCCTGAGCGACGGCGGGATCGACGATGCGAACCTCCGGTGGAAGGCACGCTGCGAAATGCGCTTGGAGCAACGGATAGTGCGTGCACCCGAGCACCAGCGTATCGAGGGGCGGCCGCAACGGTGCGAGCGCCGCGGCGACGGCCGCTCGCGCGAGCGGGCCCGTGAGCGTGCCGGCTTCGACGAGCGGCACGAGTGCCGGCGCGGCGACTTCTTGCACGACGGCATAAGGCGAACGCGCGCGAATCGCAGCCCCGTAGGCGCCGCAGGACGCCGTCGCCGCCGTCGCAATCACGCCGATCCGCCGCGCGGCCGTCGCGCCAACGGCATCGGCAGCCGCGACGATGAGGTCGAGAATCGGCACGCGCGATGGCGGCCAGCCGCGCTCGGCGGCGACGGCACACGATGTATTACAGCCCATGACGATCGCCGCGACCCCGGCAGCTTCGAGCATGGCGACGTTACCGCGCGTCAAACGCTCGAGCACGTCGGCCGTCTTATCACCGTACGGCACGTGCGCTTGATCCGCGAGATAGACGACGTCTTCGTGCGGTAGGCGGGCGCGAAGGTGGCGCAGGACCGTCAGGCCGCCGAGTCCCGAATCGAAGATGCCGAGAATGCTACCGGTCGTCCCCGGGATCCGTCGACGAGACCGCCGCCGGAGAGGCGGCGAAATCCCCGACGCCATCGGCAATCGCCGCCGCGATCTTGGCCATGAATGCGGGCGAGGTGAGATACGCGGCATCGATCGCGTTGGACAAAAACGCGGTTTCGATGAGAATCGACGGCATCGACGCGTGATGGATGACGTAGAAGTTCTCTTTGCGAATGCCGTCGTCTTTGGTGGGCAGCGTCGCGGCGAAGCGCGCGTGCACGGCCTGCGCGAGCGGATACGAGGCGGCGGTATAATAGTACGTCGTCGTGCCGTTGAGATAACTTTTCGTGAAACTGTTGGTGTGCATGCTGATGAGCAGCCGCGCGCCCGCGTTGTCGGCGATATCGTCGCGCGCCTGCAACTCGTCGTGAGCCGAGTCGTTGGGTGCGTAAACGTCCACGTCGGTTTCGCGGGTCATCTTCACGCGCCAGCCGCGCGCGACGAGCACCGTGCGCAAGCGTTTGGAGAGATCGAGGTTGAGGTCTTTCTCGACGAGCCCATTGTTGCTACCGACCGCGCCTGGGTCGCTGCCGCCGTGACCGGGATCGATGACGATCAATCGTCCGTTTCCGCTCGCATGAGGCGCGGGCGAAAATTTCCACGAGCCTGCTGCGGGCGATTCGCCCGGATCGAGCGCGTGCGCTTGCGGCACCGGGCCGACCGATGCGACCAGCCTGCCGTCGCTGAGCACGCCGGCGCCGACGCGTTGCCCGCTGGTATCGTCGAGCGCATCGACGGCGACCGTGAGGCCGCCCGCTTCCGGCAAGATGCTTACGAGCCGCGGCGTCGCGAGCGTGAATGCGAGCCGAACGGTCTGCAGGCGATCTGACGGCCCGACGAACGAACGCAAGCGCAACGATTGCACCGCGGAATTTTGCAACGGCGAATCTTGCGTCGCAATCGCGAGCGTCGCGGGCTTGAAATCGACGTACCAACGGCTGTCCGGCAGGCGGTGCCATTCGTAGGTGACATCGCCGGAAATCTTCAGATGCACACGCAGTCCGTCCACGCTGGCGTCGGTTACCATATCGGTGATCTCTGCGATCGCCAAACCGGCGGCTGCCGAGGGCGGCGCCGGCGCTACGACGGCGCGCGCATCGCGCACGACCAGCGGCGTGACCGCGACCGTCGAGTCGCCGGTCCGTGGAACCGCCGTCCCGCCGAGCGCGACGCCGGGCAGCGCGAATGCGATCGAAAACGTGTTGGGGGAATCGCTCGGCACGAGCGTGTGCGTGCTACCCGGCGCCGCGGTAAAATTGACGACGGTCGTCGGATTCTTCGGATGTCCGCCGGCGACGATCGAGACGCTCTCGAGCCCCGCGCCTGCGATCGTCCGATCCCGCTCGAGCGTCGTCCCGATGCCGGGAAACGCGAGGGAGACGTTCTCATCCGCGGCGCTCGAGAGACGAGTGAAATGCAGTGGCGATGCACCGCGAAAAGTCACGACCGTGACGCGGCTTTCCGTCCGCACGTCGAGTGCGGCGAGTTGCGGTTCGAGCACCGTCGTCGCGCCGTCATCCACCGCAATAACGTGGAGCGCGCGCGTGAGCTCGAGGAAGGGCAAGAACGCGACGCCGCCCGACACGTACGGCGCGAACGGGGCCGTTTGCACGATGCCGTCCACGCTGTAACGCGGATCGCCGACGGTAAAGGTTACCGTTTTGCGATCGCCGCCGGTAACGATGATGTAATTTTGCCCGGGCTGGTACGCGAGCGTCGCGCCGAGCTTGTTCAGAAAGCGCCCGAGACCGAGGTCGTCGCTACCGACTGCGAGCACGCCCGCGCGCAATTGCGGCCGTTCGAAGGTCAGCTGCGTTCCCGCGTACCAGAAGCTCGCGACGGCCGCTCCGCCGCCCGCGGCACGCGCGGGAACGACGTTCGCCAGCGGCAACGCCAGCAGAAGTGCGAGAGCGCTAAAAACTTTTACGCGTGAGCGGTTCATCGAGTTCGAGGTGACCTCCGGGAAGCGTAGAGACGCGCGCTCCGTCGACCTTTACTCGCACGGCCGTAATGCCGGACAACGAAGTCAACGTCCAGACGAGCGCCTTGAACTCGCCGCTCTCGCCGTAACTTCCGCTCTGCGGCGAAGCGACGGCACCGCCGAGATCGACCGTCGCGGTCGTATCGGAAACGTGCACGGAGCGTACGATCGTTCCCGGCGGGAAACGGACTGCGTGCCGTTCGGCGGGCGGGCCTGCCAGAACTTGCGCGGTCGCGTAAAAAGCCGCGCTATCGGTACCGCTCGCCTTGGGGCTTAACGAAACCGACCATTTACCGAGCGCATCGGACTCCGGCTTTACGTAGTAAATCGCGACCGACCGGCCGGTTTCATCGGGGACGGGATGCGCGACGAACCGATATCCGACAAAGACGGCCACGGCAAGCAGTGCGACGGCGACGAGAGCGCGCAACACCTTCATTGAGCGTTGCGCTTCGTCGCCGTCGTCGGCGCCTACTGCAAATAGCCCTCAACGGTACCTTCGGCTCGGAGCTTGGCCGCATCGGCCTCTTGGCCGAACTCGGCTCGCGCGCGCCGTTGCCGCAACAGGTCGTAGTAACGATCCAGTTCGACGTTGACCTGCGCCATGCGTTCGCGCTCGGTATCGTCGAGCGCACGCCCGGCGGCGGTATCGAGAAGCCGGTGCTCTTCGGCGACGAGTTCTTCGATGTGGCCGTGAACGTCACGAACGTTCACGGCGCGGTTCCCGTCTCGGCATCGCCGATGCTCGTTTCGACGAGCGTGACTTGCTGAGTAACCATGCCCGTGTCGTCGGCAGCCGTCACCGCTTCGCGGTTGTCGTCCTCGCGTTCGGTTTCGGGCGTTACGCGTTCGATGTCGTCGTTATGCATGCGTGGGTCGTACCCAGAAGCGCCGCTCATCGTGCGACCGAAGCCTGCTCGATCAGGCGCGCCGCATTGTCGCGGAACACCGCACGCGCGACCCCGGGAGCGAGTTGCAGCGCGGCGATACCCTCCGATTCACTTGCGTATGCGTGAGGCATGATCGGGAAATCGGTGCCATAGAGCACGCGATCGGGATGCGCTTCGATCGACGCCCGAAACCGTGCGAGGTCGGGCGCCGCGTGCATCGGCGAACCGGGCGCAAAGACCATCGTCGTATCGAGATGCAAGCGCGGATAGCGGTCCATCAGCGCGAAATAGGCCCCCGAATCGGGCGTGCCGAGATGCGCGACCACGACGTTGAGGTCGGGACGGGCCGCGAGCACCCGCTCGACGCGCGAGATGCCGGCACCCGGATCGTAACGCCATGGGATCGGCCCGGCGTGCACGAGCAGGAAGGCGCCACGCCGCGCGAGTTCGTCGTAAACGGGTGCGAAACGCGCGTCGTCGGCGGCCAACTGCTGTACGTCTTCGTGCAATTTGAGTCCGATGCAGCCGTCGTCGAGCGCATCGTGCAGATCGCGCACGTACGCCGCATCGTCGAGATGGACGGTCGCCAGCGGCAAGCCGTAACCGCCGAGTTCGCGCGAAGTTCGTGCGAGCCACGCGTTGAGCTCCCGCGCCATCGCGGGCTTGTGCGCGTAGCTGCAAAAGACGAATCGCTCGCAGCCGTTGTCGCGCAAGACGGCGGCGACACCGGCGGGGTCGTCCGGTTGCCCGTCGATATCCCACGGGGTATGTTCGCCGAACCATCGCCGAATCGCAGCGAAGAGTTTGGGGGGATGCAGGTGGGTGTGAATGTCGATCATCGCGCTCGGCCGACGACGCCGCCCTCCGCTTCCACCGCGTGCGAGATCCCGGTCAGAGTCGATTGCATCACACATTCTCCTAAGCCGGCAGCCGTTCGACGCCGCGAGACTTTCCTGTCTTTCGCCCTCCCAGAGTTTTCTCGCTACGGTGCATGGCGAGATCTGACGTCCGGCATCGCGCTCACGCACGGCGCGCCGCTTGCGGTGCGAGCGCCAACGTAGGGCTCCGAAGCGGCGCGGAGTATCGCGGCTTCGCAGGGTATGGCATGCGCGATGGGCCCCCGCGTGTACAACCTGTTCCCGACGCTCGCGGGGCCCTTGTCCGCATGGCCGCGGCACTTCGAGCGGATCGCGGCAATGGGCTTCGATTGGGTCTACATCAACCCTATTTACGCGACGGGCGGTTCGGGCAGTCTGTACGCGGTGGCGGACTATTACCGTCTCAATCCGATCTTGCGCGGCGAGAGTTCCCGCGACGACGATGTCGAAATCCGCGCCATGATCGATGCGGCGCGCCGACGCGGCCTCGCCGTGATGTTCGATCTCGTCGTCAACCACACGGCGAACGACTCGCCGCTGGTCGGCGCGCACGCGGACTGGTTCGTTCGTGATGCAGCGGGCGCGCTGCACGCGCCTTCCGCAATCGATCACGCGACGGGGGAGACGACGGTGTGGGGCGATTTGGCCGAGATCGATTTCAGCGCGCGTCCGGAACGCGTGGAGATCGTCGCTTATTTCGCCGCGGTCGTCCGGCACTTTATCGGGCTCGGCGTGCGCGGGTTCCGCTGCGACGCCGCCTATCAAATCCCGGGCGAGGTCTGGTCGGCGTTGATCGCAGCGGCGCGCGAGCGCGAGCCGTCCGCAGTCTTCGCAGCGGAAACTCTCGGCGCACGCCTGGAAGATATCGCGCAACTGGAGCCGGCCGGCTTCGACTTCTTCTTCAACAGTTCGAAGTGGTGGGATTTCCGTTCGAGTTGGCTGCTCGAGCAGTACGAACGATTCCGGCACATCGCGCCATCCATCGCCTTCCCGGAGAGTCACGACACGCCGCGGCTCGCGGCCGATCTCGCCGGTCGCGACGACGCGACCATCCAAGCAGAATACCGCTTCCGCTACCTCTTCGCCGCCTTCTTCTCCAGCGGCGTGATGATGCCGATGGGATTCGAATTCGGCTTCGCCCGTAAGCTCGACGTCGTGACGACGCGACCGGGCGACTGGGAGGCGGCGCGTTTCGATTTGCAGCCGTTCATCGCCGACGTCAACGCGATGAAAGCCGCGCTTCCGGCGCTCAACGAAGAAGGTGCGGAACGGGTCGCGCCGATCGGATGCGATGCGATCGCGCTGCTGCGCTCCGCCGGTTCATCGGGCGACGTGGCGCTGGCCGTTCTCAATCCTTCGAACGATGCGACGGCACGCGTCGAGTCGAGCGTCCTCGCGCGCGCCCTCGCGGGAACGCCACGCGATCTGACGCCGCACGTCGTCACCAAACACCAAAGCGGCGATGTCGCCGTCGACTTACAACCATGGGAGATGCGCGTGTTCGCTCGCGAAGAAACGCCCGGTAGCCCGCCAGGCTCCGTCACGCCGCCGCCCCAGCGTGTGCGAGCCGTCACCATCGAACGCGTAACGCCGCAGCTCGACTCCGGACGATTTCCCGTCAAGCGGATCGTCGGGGAAACCGTCGTGGTCGAAGCGGACGTTTTTCGCGAGGGCCACGCTGCGATCGCCGCGCGCCTGCTCTACCAGGCGGCCGGTGCGATCGAATGGAGCGAAACGGATTTTACGTTTTTCGATAACGATCGCTATCGCGGATCGTTCCCGCTCGCCCGGGTCGGACGCTATGCCTACACGATCGAGGCATGGCCTGAAGCCTTTGCGAGCTGGCAACACGACTCCCGGAAGAAACGCGCTGCAGGTCAGACGCTCGGGAACGAACTGCCGGAAGGGCGCGCACTCTTAGGGGCAGCGTTAGAGCGCGCCGGAGCCGACGACGCTGCGGCGCTGCGCACGATCGTTCGCGATTTCGATGCGCTGGCGAACGAGGAGACGCGGGCCGACGTGCTTCTCGATGAGGCGCTTGCGGCGCTGGTCGCGCGCGCACCGGACCGTTCGCAGGGAACACGGTATGCGCCGGAACTCGCGCTGGAGGTGGATCGCGAGGCGGCCCGCTTCTCCGCTTGGTACGAACTGTTTCCGCGTTCGCTCGGAACCGCGCCCGGTCGTCACGGCACGTTCGCCGATGCGCAGCGACGCTTACCCGAAATCGCCGCGATGGGCTTCGATATCGTCTACTTGCCGCCGATCCATCCGATCGGCCATGCGTATCGTAAAGGACCCAACAATACGCTAGCGGTCGGTCCGGACGATCCGGGCAGCCCGTGGGCGATCGGCAATTCGGGCGGCGGGCACACCGCGATCGAGCCGCAACTCGGGACGCTCGAAGATTTCGAGCGATTCGTCACCGCAGCGCACGACAACGGTCTAGAAGTGGCACTCGATTACGCCTTGCAATGTTCGCCCGACCATCCCTACGTTCGCGAACACCCCGAGTGGTTCGCGTTGCGCTCCGACGGCACGATCGAGTACGCCGAGAATCCCCCTAAAAAATATCAGGATATCGTCAATTTTCGCTGGTATGGGGCCGCCGCGCCGGCGCTCTACGCCGAATTACGCGACGTCGTCGAGTTCTGGATCGGGCGCGGCATACGCGTCTTCCGCGTCGACAATCCGCATACGAAGCCGTTCGCCTTTTGGGAATGGATGATCGCGGACGTCCGCTCGCGCCATCCAGAGACGATTTTTCTGGCGGAAGCTTTCACGCGTCCCAAAGTGATGGCGCGACTGGCGAAATCGGGCTTTTCGCAATCCTATACGTATTTCACTTGGCGCAATACGAAGGGCGAGTTGACCGCATATATGACCGAACTCGCTCGCGCCGACGCCGCCGAATATTTCCGGCCGAACTTCTGGCCGAACACGCCCGATATTTTGCCGTCGATTCTGCAGACGGGCGGCCGCGCCGCCTTCCGCATCCGCTTGGCGCTCGCCGCGACCCTGGCGAGTTCGTACGGCATCTACAGCGGCTTCGAACTGTGCGAGAACGCGGCGCTGCCCGGCCGTGAAGAATACGCCGACTCCGAGAAGTACCAATTGCGTCAGCGCGACTACGCCGCGACGGACTCTCTGGGTCCGGAGATCGCGCGAATCAATACGATCCGTCGCGAAAATGCGGCCCTACACCATTTTCGCAACGTGACGTTCTACCGGGCCGACGACGACGCCGTGATTTTCTTCGGGAAGCGAACCGGCGACAACGTCGTTCTGGTCGCGATCAATCTCGATCCCTTTGCAGCGCGCGACGTGCTATTGTGGCTGCCGACGGGCGAAATGGGCATCGCCGACGATGAGTCGTACGTACTCGAAGAACTTCTGGGCGCGACGCGGCATCTCTGGCGCGGTTCGGCGCATCGCTGGCGCCTCGACCCGCAAAGCAATCCGGCGGCCATTTTCCGCATCGATGCGGCGGCTCGATGAAGGACGGCAACGATCCGCTTTGGTTCAAGGACGCCATCATCTATCAGGTCCACGTGAAGGCGTTTTACGACTCGAGCGGCGACGGCATCGGCGATTTTCGCGGACTGACCGAGAAACTCGATTACATCAAAGATCTTGGCGCCACGTGCGTGTGGCTCTTGCCGTTCTTCCCCTCCCCGATGCGGGACGACGGCTACGATATCGCGGACTACCGCAACGTCAATCCGGCGTTCGGGACGATGCAGGATTTCCGCGCCTTCGTCAGAGCCGCGCACGACCGCGGGCTGCGCGTCCTCATCGAACTCGTCATCAACCATACCTCGGATCAGCACGCCTGGTTCCAACGCGCGCGCCGCGCGAAGCCGGGCTCGGTCTGGCGCGATTTCTACGTGTGGAGCGACACGGATAAGAAATATGCCGGCACGCGTATCATCTTCACCGATACCGAAACGTCGAATTGGACGTGGGATCCCGTCGCCGGCCAGTACTATTGGCACCGCTTCTTCTCGCACCAACCCGATCTCAATTTTGACAATCCGCGCGTGATCGAAGCGATCATGAACGTGATGCGGTATTGGCTCGATACCGGCGTCGATGGTCTGCGGCTCGATGCGGTCCCCTATCTTTGCGAACGCGAAGGCACCAATAACGAAAATTTGCCCGAGACGCACGGTGTGATCAAAATCATGCGCGCGGTGCTGGATCACGAATACCGGGACCGGGTCTTTCTCGCGGAAGCCAACCAGTGGCCCGAAGACGTCCGTCCGTATTTCGGGGACGGCGACGAGTGTCACATGGCGTTCCACTTCCCGCTCATGCCGCGCATGTTCATGGCGATCGCCGAAGAAGACCGCTATCCCATCATCGACATCATGCGCCAGACGCCGGAGATTCCGGCGACGTGTCAATGGGCGATCTTCTTGCGGAACCACGATGAGATGACGCTCGAAATGGTCACCGAGCGCGAACGCGACAAGATGTATGCGATTTACGCGACCGAAGCGCGCGCGCGCATCAACGTCGGCATCCGGCGCCGGCTCGCGCCGCTCATGGAGAACGATCGCCGGCGCATCGAACTCTTGCTCGGATTGTTGCTGTCGATGCCGGGCACGCCGATCGTCTACTACGGCGACGAACTCGGGATGGGCGATAACATCTTTCTCAGCGATCGCGACGGCGTACGCACGCCGATGCAGTGGTCGATCGACCGGAACGGCGGTTTTTCGCGCGCGGACCCGGCGCGGCTCTTCCTGCCGCCGATCATGGATCCGGTGTACGGCTTCCAAAGCGTGAACGTCGAATCGCAAGGGGGTAGCCCGTCGTCGCCGATCAACTGGCTGCGCAAACTCATTTCGGTGCGACAGGGGCACAAGGTCTTTGGGCGCGGTACGCTGGATTTCTTAGCGCCGGCGAATCGCAAAGTGATCGCTTACGTGCGCGTTCACGAAAACGAACGCGTCCTGTGCGTTGCAAACCTCTCGCGCACCGCGCAACAGGTAGCGCTCGATCTCAGTGCCTACGCGGGACTCGTTCCCATCGAGATGATCGGCTGGAGTCCCTTCGCGGCGATCGGAGACGAGCGATACGTGCTGACGCTGCCGGGCCACGGATTTTTTTGGTTCTTTCTTTCCGAGACCGCCGTCGCACCCGCGTGGGGAGCGGAGCTGCCGGGACAGTTGCCGGAACTGCACACGCTGGTGCTCGCGCGGGAAGCCGACGCCGCCAACCTCGGCGAGAAAGCTCTAGCAATTTTCGAGCGCGACATTCTGCCGGCGTACCTGCCCAAACAACGCTGGTTCGCCGCAAAAGGCGCGACGCTGGAAGCCACGGACCTCGTCGACGTCGTGCGCCTCCAAGGCGACGACGTGTCCGCTTATCTCGCGATCGTCGCTGCCGGCGAGCGCTACTTCTTGCCGCTGGTCATCAATCACGATAGCGACGACGACGATCGTACGACGGCGCTCGCTCGCGCGACGCTGGCGCGGATCCGGCGGGGACCGCAAAGCGGCTACCTCTACGACGCTTTCGCGATCGATGCATTCGTGCTCGCGCTACTCGAAGACGTCCGCGCCGGACGCGAGACCGTCTCGACGCGCGGCGGCCGGTTCGTCGCGACGGCGACCCCCATGCTTTGCGAGATCGAACGCAGCGAGCGGCCGCGCGTGCGACGGATGGACGTCGAACAGAGCAATACGTCCGTCGTCGTCGACGAGCGACTCGTCGTCAAAGGATATCGGCGCGTGCACGCGGGCCCTCAACCGGAACTGGAAGTCGCGCGCTTTCTCGATAGCGTCGGTTATAGCAACACGCCGCCTTTATGCGGTTACGTCGAATACCGCGATGCCACAGGCGAATCGACGGCGGTCGCGGTGGTTCAAAAATACGTCGAAAGTCAAGGCGACGGTTGGGCCGTGACGACCGCATACCTCGAACGCTTCTTCGATCGGCAGCGCGAAACGATGGAGTCGCCCGCGCCGCCCACACCGCAGGACTATCACGCGATCTTTATGCAGCGTGCGCGCCGGTTGGGCGTGCGCACCGCGGAAGTCCATCGCGCGTTCGCGACGTCGACGGGGGACCCGGCTTTCGAACCCGAGCGGGCGACGCGCGCCGACCTCGATCTCTGGAGCGCGCAAGCCCGCGCTGCCGCTAGCGATGCGCTCGACACGCTCGCGTCGCAGCGGGGACGGGTGCCCGCCGATCTGCGCGACTTCGCGAGCGCGTTGCTCGCGCGCCGCGCCGAGATCGATGCGCGGCTAACCCTGCGGCCGCTCGACGATGCGTTCGTGATGAAGACGCGCTTCCACGGCGACTACCATCTGGGTCAAGTGCTCGTACTCGCCGACGACTTCATGATCGTCGATTTCGAAGGGGAACCGGGGCGCCCGCTCGCAGAACGGCGCCGCAAGTCATCGCCGCTGCGCGACGTCGCGGGTATGTTACGCTCCATCGACTACGCTGCGGTCGTCGGCATGCGCGGCGCGGCGACCGAGCGTCCCGAACATACGAGCTCCCTGGAACCGCTTGCCGACGATTGGGAAACCCGCACCGTGGCCGCGTTTCTCGCCGGCTATCGCGAGACGATCGCGGGCTCGCCATCCTATCCCGCCAACGCCGCGGTTGCAGCGCGACTGCTCGAGCTCTTCGTTCTCGAAAAGGCTTTTAACGAAATGTCGTACGAGCTCGCGAACCGCCCCGCGTGGGTCCGCATCCCGCTCGAGGGGATCCGCGGCCTACTCGACGGCCGCGCCGCCGCCGAGCTTGCCCGTGCCCGCTGAACTCGCGGGGGGAGCGATCCTAGCGATCGTGCGTGCCACGCACGGCGACCCCTTCGCGGTGCTCGGCATGCACGCGACGGACGGCGGCGTGAGCGTGCGCGCCTTCTTGCCGAACGCCGCACGGGTGGCGGTCGTCGATATCGCGTCGCAAACCGTGGCGCTGGAGCTGATACGTATCGACGACGCAGGTTTTTTCGCGGGCGATGCGGCCGGGCGCGGCCGGTTCGCTTACCGGCTGCGCGTAACGTACGGCTCGACGACGCTCGACGTCGAAGACCCGTATCGCTTCCCGCCGATACTGGGCGAACTCGATCTGTACCTCAGCGGCGAAGGCCGCCACGCCCGGCTTTGGGAAAAATTTGGCGCGCATCCCGTGCGACTCGAGGGCGTCGACGGCGTTGCGTTTGCGCTGTGGGCGCCCAATGCGCGCCGTGCGAGCGTGGTGGGCGACTGGAACGCTTGGGACGGTCGCCGCAATCCGATGCGCTTCCATCCCGGTGCCGGTGTCTGGGAACTCTTCGTTCCGGCGGCCCGCGTCGGCAGCGTTTACAAATACGAGTTGCTCGGCGCCGACGGAACGCTCTTACCGCTGCGCGCGGATCCATACGGCTTTGCGGCGGAACGGTTGCCGGGAACGGGGTCGATCGTCGCGCTACCGGGTGCGCCCCACTGGAGCGACGGCGCGTGGCTCGCCAACCGAGCGGCGGCGCAACGTCGCGACGCACCGATCAGCATCTACGAAGTTCACCTCGGTTCGTGGAAGCGCGGCGAGCGTAACCGCTACCTCTCCTATCGCGAGCTGGCAGACGATCTCGTGCCGTACGCGGCGGCACTCGGTTTCACGCATGTCGAACTCTTGCCGATCGCCGAACACCCTTTCGACGGCTCCTGGGGTTATCAGATCGTCGGAATGTTCGCGCCGACCAGCCGCTTCGGCACGCCCGAAGACTTCGCGTATTTCGTCGACCGCGCGCACGCCGCCGGACTCGGCGTTCTGCTGGATTGGGTGCCGGGCCACTTTCCGACCGACACGTTCGGTCTGGGCAACTTCGACGGAACGCACCTCTACGAGCATGCCGATCCGCGACAAGGCTTTCAGCCCGATTGGAACACGCTCGTCTACAACTTCGACCGCAACGAAGTCGTGAATTTTTTGGTCGCAAATGCGCTATTCTGGCTAGCCTGCTACCACGTGGACGGCCTGCGCGTCGATGCCGTCGCATCGATGCTCTATCTCGACTACAGCCGCAAAGCAGATGAATGGATACCGAACCGCCACGGCGGGCGCGAAAATCTGGGCGCCGTCGCCTTCATCCAGCGCACCAATATCGCGATTTACGGTGCCGAACCGAGCGCGATCACGGTCGCCGAAGAATCGACGTCCTGGCCGCAGGTTTCGCAGCCCGTCTACGCCGGCGGCCTCGGGTTTGGTTACAAGTGGAACATGGGTTGGATGCACGATACGCTGGCCTACATGCGAACCGATCCGCTCGACCGCCGCCATCACAACGACGAGCTCACGTTCGGATTTACGTACGCCTTCGGCGAAAATTACGTGTTGCCGCTCTCGCACGACGAAGTCGTTCACGGCAAAGGGTCCCTGCTGCGCAAGATGCCCGGCGACAATTGGCAACGCTTCGCGAACCTGCGCGCTTATTACGGCTTCATGTTCGCCCACCCGGGTAAGAAGCTGCTCTTCATGGGCTGCGAGTTCGCTCAAGAGCGCGAATGGAACCACGATGCGAGCCTGGATTGGGAACTCACGCAATGCTCCGAACATGCGGGCGTGATGCGGCTCGTCGGCGATCTCAATCGCACGTATCGCCGGTTGACGGCCCTACAACGCGATGCCGAGCCCGAAGGCTTCGAATGGATCGTCTCCGATGCGGCGGCGAGCGTCATCGCGTTCGTGCGTCGCGGGACGGACTCAGCCGACTTCGTCGTCGCGATCGCGAATTTCACGCCGGTGGTTCGTACGGGCTATTGCGTCGGCGTTCCGGCCAGCGGCCGTTATAGCGAAGCGCTCAACACCGATGCCGGCTGCTACGGCGGGAGCGGCGTCGGCAACGGGCCAATCGACGCCGAACCGTTCGGCGCGCACGATAAACCGTTCTCGCTGACGCTCACATTGCCGCCGCTCGCCACGCTGATCCTCAAACGCGAGCCGCCGCCGGCTTCGCTATAAATAAACAGAGCAGCCCGGTGCCGCCACAACGTCACCGGGTTCTTTATTTTTTAATGCCTGAGCTGGTAGCCGTTACGTCCCTCGTCAGCTTCGCCGCGACGCTTGGGTACTTGCCGTTCAACGTCGGAGCGGCGCTCCGAGCGCCTAAGAGCGACAACAATCTCGCGGAACGCGATCCTTGCAGAAAATCAGGTCTTTGCGCTGCTGCAATCCGTCGAGGCGTACCCGCGGCATCATGCGTTGATCCGGCTCCTCTACGACGGCGGCTTACGGATAAGCGACATCGTGCAGTTGCGCTGGCGTCATCTCACTGCGGCCGAGAGCGGCGCGATCGCGAACGTTACCGGCAAGGGCGGCCAGACGCGGGTCGTGCGGCTTTCGAAAAGCATGTGGGCCGAGCTCGCGGCGCTTCGGCCGCCGGAGAAGCGCGCGTTTTTCCGATCTCGGCCTGGAATGCGTGGGATCGGGTGCGGCCGAGCGGCGCCACAGCCATGGAACGCACGCGCTCCGTCGCGGCGCCGACCTTGCGACCGTGCGCGACACCCTTGGGCACGCGAGCACGGCTACCACCGGGCGGTATCTGCACGCGCGGATCGACGTCTCGAGCGGCGACTATTTGCCCATTTAGGGCGTCCGCGTGCTCCGGTTTGAGCTCGCGTCGATATTCCGGATGACGCGCCTCGCGCAGTCGTAGAGAACATGCCCGCCACCTCTCGAAATCGTTAGGATCGAAGCGACGCTCAGCCGGACCGATTCAACATTAGATAGTTAAAGAGAAACGTTGTGAACACGGCAGAGCATCGAAATGCTGTACTCGGCCTGGTAAGCTTTCACGAATCCGAAAACTTCCGCGGAATCGTTTCTGCCTCGCGCGCGAACCAGGCCGCGGCTTTTAAGAGTATCTCTTGCTCGAGCTTAAGCCGCTTGTTCTCTCGACGCAGCAGCGCGAGCTCTTTACGTTCGTCGGAGTTTAGGAGATCTGTACGTCGCCCCGAGTCGGCGTCGTCTTGTTTCATCCAATTCATGATCGTCTGACGCGAGACGAATTGGCGGGAAATCTCGGCTACGCTGCGGCCCGATCGAACGAGCTCGAGAACCTTATGCCGAAAATCGGGCGGGTAGGCCCGAGGGGCTTGTTTGGCCATGGTGGAGTCCTTCGGTGTTAACCAGGAAGTCTCCACGGAACCGACCCAACATCAAATTCAATGTTAAAACGCCGTTTCGCGCTGCGTTCGCTTGACGCTGTACCGCGCAATCTGCTAGCCGTTGACGTTACGCCTTAGCCAAGGACGCTTTTCGATTGGTACACAATATGGTGCAGCAACCGTGAAATATGGATTTTCGCCCGGCTCGTATATTTCGTTACAAGTTCCGTTCAGTACTTCGTACCAAGGAGCCGGGTAACACGGTCCATGAACCGCGTTAAATACAATGAAGCCCCGGGGAGTTGTCGCGTCATCCACCCACGCGATGCGTAGCGTGGCTGACCTGACGTAGTGATGGATGCGTTTAATAAGCGTTGCCTCTCGCGCCTTCAATGCAGGAAAGCCGCGTTTCCCAATGTCGCTAACGTTATAGCTCTGCGGCGGCGGTCTGGGATCTGCAATCGTACCCGGAGGAACGTTCCCGAGGCAGCCGATTCCATATCTCGACCTGGTTCGAACATACGGAGAAACATTGTACGCGCTGCAATCAGGCGTCGCGCACGTGATATTTTGCGCGAGAGGAACGCCATTCGGTGCGACGCGTACCGTAGCGTTATGCCGATAGGAGCAAGCCACGCCGAAAAGTACAGCGATACCCCAGACTACAAACGGTGATCGCCTCATTAAACTCGCTTTAAAGATTGACGCCGCCTTCAAATCGAACTATGCAGGTCCGTGAGTCTCCACAGAGGCTAAGCGCGATCGCTCTTCTCTTTGCCATTACCTTGCCTTTAGGGGGCTGCGCAAATAATTCGGAACCGCTGGTCGTTTCAAATTGTTCTGTCACGGGCACCCGAAATGAGGTTGCGATCCTCAAGGCATCGTTCAAGAATTTGTCGTCAAAGCCCGTCGCCCTCCGTGAGCGGCTTAGTCAAGTACTAGGCTGCAATCAGCCGAGAAGCCGATAAGTTTAGCGAAGTTGCGGCTTCTTTGAGCCTCAGAAATACAACGGTTGCGAGTTGCCGTTTGAGCGCACGTATAGCGGTACGATGCGCCTTCCCCTCACTGCGCTTGCGCTCGTAGTAAATCTTTCCGGCGTGCCCTTCAGAACGGATCTGCGTCATAGCAATGATGTGTAGACAGCGATTTAGCTGGCGGTCACCGCCGGTGTTTAGACGAACCGTTTGGCTTCGTCCACTTGAGCAGGGGATTGGTGCCACGCCGGCCCGCATAGCGAACGCGTTAGCGTCGCGGCAATTTCGCATGGTTCCCGCGTGACCGAAGATGCCTGCTGCAACAACCGTTGATATCCCACGCAGTGGAAGCAAATTGGGAACGAGCCACTTAATAAAAGGGGAAAGTTGTCGCTCCAGCTTTAGGATCGTCGCATTCAATCGCCGAACATCCGCGGCCGTATCGGTCATCTCCTCGACAAGGGCGTCAGTCGTATGGCTGAGACGCGAAAGTACAAGCAGCAAGTCCTGGTACCGATTTAGCGCCGGCCCTGTCGTTAGATCGGTGGGAAGATCTCGCAGAGCGAGCCGCAAAGCCCCAGCCCGCAGGCGATTTATCGCCTCGGTTCGCGCGCGCACAGTGCGATCGCGACGATCATAGAGCAGCCGGACTGCCTCTTGTTCATCGGACTGTTCGCACTTCGGAAGGCGCTCCGCCTCGCGAAGCACTACTTCGGCAATAGCCTGCGCGTCCTGTGCATCGGATTTTCCTCGGCGACTCGCGTGCTTGCGGTGACGTTTCGTCAATAGTCCCGGAACCTCGTACACGACGGCGCCGGCTTTCAGCAATGCGTCTGCAAAACCACGTCCGTACGATCCCGTGCCCTCGATTCCCCAGATCACCTCACCAAACGCGCGTGCCTCATGTATCGCACGTTGGTACCCGTCGGCATCTGCAGTAATCGTCAGCTGACAAACGAGTCGACCGGCTGAGTCGATGATTACAATGCTGTGCGTATCACGGTGCGTATCAACACCTGCAACTCTTCGTTCCACGGAGTCTTCCTTCTTTAAGCGCCGCGATGGGTCGACGAGACTTTATTGAGCAAGTGAAACGCTCGGCTTACGAGTCAGAACCTATGGCGGCTGGCATCGACCGGCATTTCACATGCAAGCTACGGAAGCGGTCAACATGAGAGCCAGAATCGATGCCTACGTTAAGTATAGCTATAAAGTCAACATCAGCTGAGGCCAGCCCAACGGGCTTAATTAAGGAGGGCGTGAAAGGTCTCACGTAATGACAACCGCTTCCTCAATTCCCGATCCGGAGGTTCCGGCAAAGGCGACCCGCAGGCGCTTCA
>JAABUZ0100000779.1_pt1 | contig 70852 bp, 71 predicted proteins | sample 5562091 | NCBI WGS metagenome assembly JAABUZ01 (sample SAMN12813069, study PRJNA571459) | rock metagenome | isolation source: Antarctica rocks | place: Antarctica: Victoria Land, Linnaeus Terrace sud | collected 2015-12-21 | reverse complement strand
GCTGCCAAACCATCCTCCAAACCAAAGCCGACGTCTACACCAGTGCTGTCGACGCGATCCTTCAGTCTTCCACCCATGTAGATCCCACCTTGGCTTTGGTTTAGCAGGCGGCATAGCATATGTATTGGAACATCCGTGCGGCGCTGCGAGGATCGACCACTCCTCACCGGCCGTGGCATGTGACCGAACTTCGGCAGGGGCGCTCGTCCTCCGGACCGAGGGCGAACTGTCAAACTCAGCGTCTGGCCGAGATCGTTGGGGATTGGAAGCGCGACGCGTCCAGGCGCTGGTCTGGGACAACGCCCCAGCCACCGCGCCAAGCTGGTGCGGGCCGCCGGTCCACCGCTGGTGCCGCTGTCATTAATATTGCGGCTCGTAGGTGAGCTTGACGATTTTCGAGAAGCTCTTTGTCTCGACGAGCTTCATCTTCGTGCTCTCGCCTTCGCGGAACAGCAACTTACCGGACCCGACAAAAAGGGGATGGATCGATAGGTCGAGCACATCGAGCAGATGCCGCTTCAGTAACGTCTCCGCAAGAAGACCGTGGCCGTATATGAGAATATCCCCACCGCCCTGCCGTTTGAGCTTGGCGACCTCGGACGCGACGTCGCCTCGAATAATAGTCGAGTTCTCCCACTCAGCCCGCTCCAACTTCGACGAGAAGACATACTTCTTCATGGAATTGAGCCTGTCGGCCCACGGGTGGGTTCTCCCGGGCCAAAGCTTCGCAAAGTTCTCGTACGTTGTCCGGCCCATCAACATTGCGTCGCATGCCAACAATTGGCCCAAGCCATCTCTCATGTAGGCATCGTCGCGGTATTCCATAAAGCCCAGGACTTGTGGTCCTGTGAAAACACCGTCGATCGAGAGCAGCGTATATTCGATAATCTTCCGCACAAATCTTGTCTCCTCTCACAAAGATATGCCGAGCTCACGGGGCATGGATGCGTGGGGTTTATGTATGGCGCTCGTTCAAGCCGAAGCGCGCCCTGTGAAACTCGCTGCTCGCTCCTTCGGACCAGGCCCGAATTCGCCGACCTCGACACCGCCACCCTCGGCCAGGAGCGGACATCCCTCGGCCAGGGCGACGGCCGCCTCACGGTTTTCAGCGGTGATGAGCGTGTAGCCACCCAGCACGGTGCCTGCCCCGCAGTTTCCGACGGTACGTCTCTCGAACACCGGGTTGCCGGGGTCAACGAGATTGGCGCCCAACCGCTCAAACCAGTCATTCCAGCGCGCCCTGGTCTCGGGAGAACCTTTGTAACCTTGCGGGGCGCGATGGACGAGGATGAATGTGGTCATCGATCTCACTCCTTCTGTGTGTTGAGACACCACTCCGCGTTCGAACGGACCGGACGGACCGGCCGGTTCCTTTTGGCCCTGGTTGGGGTCATTACTCGTATGCAGCTGGAAGGAAGAGGCCGTGCGAGGATGCGGTCGTGAGCGAACGCGCACTCGCGCGCGCCCGCACCGGAGACCAGGAGGCGTTTCGCGAGCTCACCGACCCGTACTCGCGCGAGCTTCAGTTGCACTGCTACCGGATCCTCGGCTCCGTGCAGGACGCTGAGGACATGCTTCAGGAGACGCTGCTGGCGGCCTGGCGCGCGCTCGAACGCTTCGAAGGGCGGGCGTCGCTGCGCGGTTGGCTGTACCGAATCGCGACCAATCGCTGCCTCAACGCGCTGCGCGACAGCGGACGGCGGCCACTGCCAGCCCTGCCTGAACCGCCGTTCGCGGCGCCCGAGCCCACCCGCCGGGCCGAGCCGGTCTGGCTCGAGCCCTACCCGGACGCGCTGCTGGAAGGGCTCGCGGACACCGCTCCCGGCCCCGAGGCGCGCTACGAGACCAGGGAAGCGATCGCGCTGACCTTTGTCGCCGCGCTCCAGCACCTGCCGCCGCGCCAGCGCGCGGTGCTCGTGCTCCGCGACGTGCTCGGCTTCCACGCCGCCGAAGTAGCGGACATGCTCGACAGCAGCGACGCCTCAGTGAAAGGCGCGCTGCAGCGCGCACGCACGACGCTCGAGCAACGCCTCCCGGCCGCCAACCGCGAGAACGCACCGCTACCACACTCACCCCGCGAGCGCGAGCTCGTGCGACGCTTTGCCGATGCCTTCGAGGCCGACGACATCGACGGCGTCGTCGCGCTCCTCACCGAAGACGTGTGGCTGACGATGCCGCCGTCCGCGCTCGAGTACCAGGGCCCAGTGGCGATCGCCTCGTTCCTCGGCCAGGTCGCTACCTGGCGAAGCGGCCGACGCACCCGGTTGGTGCCCACGCGGGCCAACGCGCAACCGGCGTTCGGCTGCTACCGGAACGACGCCCACGCGCCGATTGCGCACGCCACCGGACTGATCGTGCTCACCCTCGAAGGTGATCGGATCTCCGCCATCACCCAGTTCCTCGACACCAGCGTCCTGTCCCACTTCGGGCTCCCCCGAACACTCCGCGATCAACAGCTCTGACCCACAACTCAGCGCGAGCTCTCACGAGCAAGCGTGCCAGCCTGCTCCGACATCGCCGGCAGCGCCTCGTTCGCTCCGGCCGTCCACGGCCCGTTGCGTCACCTTGAGGAGGTGGACTTCAGCGGGGCGCCGCGCCTGGTGGGCTCAGGGTTCGACGACCAGGGGCGCGAAACACTCGGCTGGACGGGTCTTCCGCCGGCGGTGGCGGCGGGGTATCGTCAAAGTCCACCAATCGGGGTGGCCGCGGTTCTGGATGATCCATCCTTGCGAGGATCGGAGACATTGAAGGGGTAACGTGCCATGCCTACAGAAGCTGTCGACTCCCGGTTCTCGCGACGACGCGCTCTCCAGCTCGCTGCTCTTGGCGCCGGCGCGGCGCTCCTGGCGGGTACCCCGAGACGCACCGCCGCCGCCCCGGCGGCCCAGTCGTTCCCGGGCGTCACCTTGCGCATGCTCACCCAGGCGGGCACGGACTACGAGCCTGCTCTGCGGGCGTACGCCAGCGATTTCACCGCCAGCACCGGTGCGAATGTCGAGTTCGACTTTTCACCTTGGGAAACCCTGATGCCCAAGGTCCAGGCGGACCTGGCCTCTGGGCAGCCGCAGTTCGACCTGTTCTTGAACGACATCGAGTTCCAGTACACGATCTATCCCAGCCTGCTGCCGCTGAACGACCTGATCGCCCAGAGCAACTATCCCATGGACGGCTTCTTCGCGCCGGTGAGGAGGTACGGCGAGGGTATTGGCGGCCAGCAAGGCGTCCGGTACGGTCTGCCCATCGAAGTCGGTGCCTCGCTGGTGTTCTACCGCACGGACTTGATCCCGACTTTCCCCACGACGTGGGCAGACTACGACAAGACGCTCGCTGCGAACACGGGCAACGGCAAGTACGGCCTGAGCTTCGCCGGCGTTCCGGCCCAGCTGATCAAGCTGTTCCTGGCACGCTACTGGTCCCAGGGCGACCCGCTGTTCACGCCAGACTGGCAGCCACTCATCAACAGCGCCAAAGGTCTCAAAGCCCTGACGATGCTCCAGGACCACATGAAGAAGTACAGTCCGCCAGGCATCCTCGCCTGGGACAATCCGGACGCTTCCAATGCTTTCCTCAACGGCGACACGGCGGTGCTCGAAGGCTGGGCGTCGTTCGTTCTCCCGAGCCTGCAGGACCCCAGCAAATCCAAGGTTGTCGACAAGTGGGCGATCGCTTCCTACCCCGAGAACGGCACGGGAAACTTCGTGCAGCACAATGCCGTCATCCTGAACACCAGCAAGAACCCGGACGCGGCCTTCAGTTTCATCAGCTCGTTCACCAGTCCCGACGCGGCCAAACGCAACCTGGCCGACTTCAAGATGCCAGCGGCGCGCAAGTCGGTCTGGACAGACTCGGCCGTCGTGAGCGCCCAGCCGTATCTGCCGCAGGAGGCGGCCGTCCTGGATCGAGGACGCCCCTTTACCCCCAACGTGCCTCAGTGGCTAGAGCTGTTCCTCGCAGTCGGCGACAACGTCTCGGCGGCCCTGTCGGGCAGGTCCGAGCCCCAGGCGGCTCTCGACACCATCGCCAGCAAATGGAACGACTCCATCGCACAAGCACCGCTCTCCTTCCCGTACCAGGAGTGACTACCCGATTGGTCCTTCCCAGGCGGCGGGGCCATGCGGAATCAGGGTCGTGGAACCTATGGCTCGTGTAGCCGCGCCCATCCGTACGGGCAGCACGGTGGTGCCGCGCCTGATGTTCGGGCGCGGCCGCCACGGGCAAGAGCGCCTGCTGTCCGTGCTCTTCCTGGCCCCGGCGGTTCTCTTCCTGCTCGCGACGTCTGTGTACCCGCTGGCCTATTCCCTGGTGCTGAGCTTCAACTCCTGGAACATGTCCATCCCGAACAGTCGCCCGGTGTTTCGCGGATTCGACAACTACTCCGCACTCCTGAAGAACGGCGAGTTCCTGGCTAGCGTCGAAGTGACCCTCGCCTTCGTTGGAGTTGCCGTTGCTATCGAGTTCTTGGCTGGCCTGGCGGTCGCACTGCTCGTTACCTCGCCCCGTCTACGGGGAGTGGGAGCCGTCCGCACCACCCTGCTCATTCCGGTGATGATGACACCGGTCGTCGCCGGTGTGCTCTGGCGCAGCCTCTTCCACTCCACCTACGGCGTGATCAACTTCGCGATCGGCCTGATCGGCATTCCGCCACAGGAGTGGCTCGGGAGCGCCAACCAGGCCCTTGGTTCCGTCATCGCGGTCGAGATCTGGCAGCAGCTTCCCGTCGTCATCTTCGTCGTGGCGGCCGGCATTCAATCGCTGCCCGGCGAGGTCTTCGATGCGGCGAAAGTGGATGGGGCATCACGCGTGCAGTCCTTTCGGTACGTCATGTTGCCGCTGTTGCGACCTGTGCTGATCGTGGTGTTGCTGCTCCGCGTCATGGACGCCTTCAAGATTTTTGACATCATCTACACGTTGACTCAGGGCGGCCCCGGCGGCTCGACACAAGTCTTGTCGATGCTCATCTACAAAACAGGGTTGAAGTTCTTCCAAATAGGACAAGCTTCCGCGATGTCCTGGGTGTTCTTGGTATTCATCCTCGGCATCTCGCTCCTCTTCATCCGCCAGCTCGAGAGCAGAGAAACGGCATGATGTCCGTCGGGACGACTCGGTACAAGGCACCGTCCACCGTGGCGCTGCTGTATCTGGCGGCTGGAATCGTGGCTCTGCTGGCCGTGCTCCCGTTCTACTGGCTTGTCATCACGTCGCTCAAACCTGGCAATCAGGTGGCAACCAACCCGCCCATCTTATTTCCCACGACCATCACCCTTCAGAACTATATCGACGTGCTGCAGAGCCAGGACATCGTCAGGTTCACGGTGAACAGCGTAGTGATCTCGGTCACGAGCACCATTCTCACTGTCGGGATTGGCTCGCTGGCCGCGTACTCACTGGCCAAGACCTACCTGCCGTACCACCTGCGCCACCTGCTGCTGCTCTGGGTGCTGGTGACGCGGATCTTCCCGCCGATTACCACGGCGATCCCCTACTTCGTGGTACTACGAACACTGCAGCTATCTGACACGTACCAGGCCCTCATCGTCACGTACGTCTCGTACGGGCTGCCGTTCGTCATCTGGCTCATGCTCGGCTTCTTCCAGGACATGCCGCCAGACATCGAAGAGGCGGCCACCGTCGACGGATGCTCGCTGTGGCAGCGTTTCCGGCTGGTAGTCCTGCCGCTGGCGCTGCCAGGCCTGGCGGTCACCGCCATCTTCGCGTTCGTGTTCGCCTGGAACGAGTTCCTGTACGCTTCGATGCTGACGTCGTTCAATGCCAAGACCCTGCCGGTGGTCATCTCAGGGTACATCTCGGATAAATTCCTGCGGTGGGGCGAGATGTCGGCGTTGGGGACGGCGATGGTCCTGCCGGTTGTGCTGTTCTCGGCGTTCGCCCAGCGCTACCTCGTGCGGGGCCTCACCTTCGGCGCCGTAAAGGAGTAGACGAGGCTCGCTCGTCCGCGCGTTATGATCGCTGGGGTGCTTGACCACCTGGCAATTCAGTGCGCCGACGTCGGCGCCAGCGGTGCCTTCTACGACGCGGTGCTCGCCGCACTGGGCGGTGCCCGGGCGATGGTTTTTGGCGACGTCATCGGCTACGGCGTGAGAGGCCGACCGACCTTCTGGCTGGGACCTCTGTCGACAGGCGAGCCGAACAGAGAAGTCCACATCGCCTTTCAAGCAGCCGATCGGGCGGCCGTCGGCGCGTTCTTCGCCGCGGCTGTCACGGCGGGCGCGGCGGTGCTGCACGAGCCGCGTCTCTGGCCGGAGTACCACCCAGCCTACTACGGGGCGTTCGTACGCGACCCGGATGGCAACAATGTCGAGGCTGTCTGCCACGCGCCCGAGTAGCGGCGCGGCGACCATCCCCGACGTCCGTGTCAGGTTGGGGCGAGGCCGTGGAAGCGGAAGCGGCGCGACGGCTCGGGCCGGGCTCGCTCGACCTCTATCCCGACGAACCCGGCCAGTGCCAGGCGCCCCGCCAGCGTGTCAGGGTCGACCGGCACGCAGGTGTCGTCCACGTGCAGCTCACGCCACTCCGGGTGGTCGATGGTATCCACGCCGACCAGCACGCCGCCGGGGCGCAGCACGCGCCGCAGCTCGGCCAGCAGCCGGTCCTGGTGCTCGGGCGACTCGACGTGGTGCAGCATAGTGAAGCAGGTGGCGGCTGTGAAGCGGCCATCCGTGAACGGCAGCGCCGCGCCGTCCCCGCGCACGACCTCCACGTTCGTGTCCGCGAGCCGGCGCGCCAGCGCCTCCGCCAGGTGAACGTCCACCTCGACGGCGGTGAGCCGCGGCACGCGGCGCCGCAGCTCGTCGGTGGTGAGGCCGGGCCCAGGCCCGACCTCGAGCACGTCGTCGCCAAGATCGCGCGCGCCGACCGCCCACGGCAGTATCTCGTCCCGTACGGTCTGCGCCCATTCGGCGCTGGCGCAGCGTTGCAGGTGGCGCTCATTCATCGCGACCCTCACCATAGCCGGCCCGGGCAGCGGTGTACAGGGGCCGTTCCTTAGCTTCTCAACTCCTCAGCACGGGGAAGATGTGCCCTCATCGCGAGGGGCCGCGCTGTGGGTTGACCCGCGGTCAGTAAGCGGTCAGTAAGCGGTCAGTAAGCGGCCAGTAAGATGGGCAGCGCCGAGTCCGTCGGCACGGGGAGGACCATCGCCATGGCGAGCACGCCCGACCAGAAGGTGACGTTGGAGCTGTTCGAAGAGCTGTACAGGTACTGCTCCAATTGGGGACGGTGGGGTTCGGCTGACCAGCGCGGCACACTGAACTACATCACCCCGGACACGATCACGAGCGCCGCGTCGCTGGTCCGCCACGGTAAAGCGATCTCGCTCCAGCTTCCCCTGGACAACAACGGCCCGCAGACCGGCGCGTTCGGGCGCGTCAACCCGATCCACCAGATGGTGGCGACCGGGTCGGACCACCTTGCCGGGGTGCAGGCGTACAGCAAGGATCCTCTTGGTTGGGGATTCGCCGACGACAGCCTGTTCCTGTACCTCCAGGCCGGCACCCAGTGGGATGCCCTGGGCCACATCTTTCGCCAGGGGAAGATGTACAACGGCTTCAGCGCCGGGGACGTCAACGCGGGCGGAGCGCTGCGCGGAGGTGTGGAGAACATGCCCACCGTGGTCTCGCGCGGCGTGCTGGTGGACTTGCCGCGGCATCTCGGCGTGGCGGCGTTGCAGCCAGGCCAACCTGTGTTCCCGGAGGATCTCGAGGCGGCGTGCGACCGGCAGCGGGTGGTGGTTGGCCGCGGCGACATCCTGCTGATCCGCACAGGCGACATGGCCGCTCGGCGCACGCAGCCCGGCTGGGCTGGCTACGCGGCCGGCGACGCGCCCGGCCTGTCCCTCCGGGTCGCTCCCTGGCTCCACGACCGGCAGGTAGCGGCGATTGCTACCGACACCTGGGGCGCCGAGGTCCGGCCGAATGAGCTGCCGGGCGTCTTCCAACCGCTCCACCTGATCATGATCGTGAGCATGGGGCTCCTGGTGGGCGAGATCTGGCAGCTCGACGACCTGGCAGCGGACTGCGCCTCGGACGGGGTCTACGAGTTTCTCTTCGTTGGTCCGCCGCTGCTCATTCCCGGCGCCGTCGGGTCGCCCCTCAATCCACAGGCGATCAAGTAGGATAAGGTCGCTGAGGACCTGTGAGCGTCACCGGTGGTCCCGTCGTCGAGGAAGCCGTCCGCCGGCTGCCGGCCTGGCCGCTGCGGCCGTTCGTCGCCTGGTACAGCGGCTACCGACAGGTGGGTCTGCCGCCGGGCCGGCACCGCGGGCTGCCGTCGCCGTACCTCACCCTGATCATCACTCTGGATGACCCGCTCACGCTGGCGGCGCACCCTGACCCGCAGCAGGAGCCGGGCCAGTACCGGACTCTCCTCGGCGGTCTGCACACGACACCCGCCCTGATCAGCCACCCGGGCCGCCAGTCGGGTGTCCAGCTGGCCCTCGAGCCGCTCGGTGTGCGCGCGCTGCTCGGCCTGCCGGCCGGCGAGCTCGCGCACGTGGACGTCCCTGCCGACGACGTCCTCGGCCGGCTCGCCGACGAGCTGCAGCAGCGGCTGCGGGCGGCTCCCACCTGGTGCGACCGCTTTGCCATCCTGGACGACCAGCTCAGCCGCCGGCTCGAGCCCACCCGGGCCCCGCCCGGCGAGGTCGCCGAGGTTTGGCGGCGGCTCATGGCTGTCGGTGGCGCCGGGCCGGTGGGCGACCTCGCCGATGCCGTGGGCTGGAGCAGTCGCCACCTTGCTGAGCGCTTCCAGCAAGAGGTCGGCCTGACACCCAAGGCCGCCGGGCGCGTGATGCGCTTCGACCGCACGCGGCGCCGGCTGCAGCGCCGCGTCGCCGCCGGCGCGCCGGCGGCGCTGGCCGACCTGGCGGCGGCCGGCGGGTACTACGACCAGGCGCACCTGGCGCGAGAGTTCCGCGCGCTCGCCGGCTGCTCGCCGAGCCAGTGGCTGGCGGAAGAGCTCCGAAATGTCCAAGCCATGCCGGACGCCGCTGCTCCAAACTGGTCCCTATGACCGACTCTCTGACATCAGCTTCCCCCCCAGCACCCCAGGTCTGGCCGACCCTCCGCGCCCATGACGCCCGGGCGCTCATCCGCTTCCTTGTCGAGGCCTTTGGCTTCGAGGAGACAGCGGTGTATGGCGACGATGACCGCGTCCATCACGCCGAGTTGTCATGGCCGCTCGGCGGCGGGATCATGCTCGGCTCGGCGCCCGCGTCGAGCACCACGGACACCTGGCCCGCGCCGCCGGGCACCTTCGGCGCCTACGTGGTGACCAACGATCCCGACAGCCTGTTCGCGCGGGCGAAGACGGCCGGGGCCGTGGTGGTGCAGGGGCTACACGAGACGGACTACGGCTCCCGCGACTTCGCCGTGCGCGACCCCGAGGGTAACCACTGGTCGTTTGGGACGTACCGGGGCGAGCCCCGCAAGAGCTGAATAGTCACTTGGGCACTGGGGTGCCCGCGCTGCGGTCCGCGAGCGCCTGCTCCACGCGGGCATACTCTGTCTGGGCCAGCGCGATCTGCTCCTCGGCTCCGTCAAGCCCACCGGTCCGGGCCACGCCCTCCAACGACGCGCACAGCGCCGCCAGCGACAGCCCGCCGACGGTGGAGCTGCTGGACTTGAGGTCGTGCGCGGCCCAGGCCAGGTCGGCAGCACGCCCGGTGGCCACCGCATGCTGCATCGCCGCGATCAGCTGGCGCCCCCCCCCGCCAGGTACGCCGCGATGATCTCCGTGATCAGTGGCTGGTCGGCGCCAACCGCGTCGAGCAGCCGCTGGAACGTGCCGGGATCGACGGCGCACGACTCGGGCAGGCGCGTCTGGCGTGCCAGGGGTGACGGGCACCGTGTGAGGGCGGCGATGAGCGCGTCCATGCGGATGGGCTTGCTGATGTAGTCGTCCATGCCGGCGGCCAGGCAGACCTCGCGGTTGCCCTGCATGGCGTTGGCCGTCATGGCGACGATCCAGGGGCGCTCGGCCGGGGGCCAGCGGGCACAGATCTGGCGGGTGGCAGCCAGGCCATCGAGCTCGGGCATCTGGACGTCCATCAGCACCACGTCGTAGCGTTGGCGCGTGAGCGAGGCCAGCACCTCCTGGCCGTTGCCGACCACGTCGGCGCGGTAGCCGAGCTGCGCCAGCTGGCGGACGGCGACCTTCTGGTTGACCGCGTTGTCCTCGGCTAACAGGATCCGCAGTGGGACTCGCTCGGCCCTGGCGGGATCGAGCCGCGGTCGGGCGCGCTCGGTCGGGCGGCCCCCGCGCGGGTCCTTGCCGAGCACGTCGAGCAGCACCTCCAGCAGCTGGGCAGGCTTGACGGGCTTGGACAGGGAGGCGAGGGGTCCGACGCCGTCCGGGGCCTGGCCGCGGCGGCCGAGCGGCGACAGCAGCACCAGGGGCAGCGTCGGGGCATCCCGGTAGCGGCGGATGGCGGCCGCCAGCGCCATGCCCGGCATGTCGGGCATGTGGGCATCAAGGACGGCGACGTCGAATGGGTCGCCGCGCGCGAGCCACGCCAGGGCCTGCCGCGGCGAGGCCGTCTGGTGGATGACCATGCCCCAGGCCTGGGCCTGGCGGACGACGCTGGCGCGGGTGGTGGCGTTGTCGTCGACCACCAGCAGGCGGCCGCCGCGGAGCGCCGGCTGGGGCTGGGAGAAGTCGGGCGCGGGCACCAGGGTGGCCCCGGGCTCGACCACCAGGCGCAGGTGGAAGGTGGTGCCGGTGCCGACCGCGCTGTCCAGCCAGATGGTGCCACCCATGAGCTCGGCCAAGCGGCGGCTGATGACCAGGCCCAGGCCGGTGCCGCCGTAGCGGCGGGTGGTGGACGCGTCCAGCTGGGTGAAGGGCTGGAACAGGGCGGCGATCCGGTCGGCCGGGATGCCGATGCCGGTGTCCCGCACGGCGAACTGGAGCTCGTAGCGGCCGTCGTCCAGGGCGCGTGCCCCGAGCGTCAGAACGACCTCGCCCTCTTCGGTGAACTTGACGGCGTTGCTGAGCAGGTTGAGCAGGATCTGGCGCAGGCGGGTGACGTCGCCGCTGACCACGGCTGGCGCCGTAACGTCGACCAGGTAGGCCAGCTCGAGGCCCTTCTCGGCGGCCAGCGGCGCCACGAGGTCGAGAACGGCCTCGGCGCAGTCGCGCAGGACGAACGGCTGGGTCTCGAAGCTGAGCATGCCGACCTCGATCTTGGAGAAGTCGAGGATGTCGTTGATGATGGTCAGCAGGGCCTCGCCGCTGTCGCGGATGATCTCGGCGAACTCCAGCTGGTCGGGCGTCAGGTCGGTGTCGAGCAGCAGGCCGCTCATGCCGATGACGGCGTTCATGGGCGTGCGCATCTCGTGGCTCATGTTCGCCAGGAACGCCGCCTTGGCGCGCGTCGCTTCTTCCGCGCGGTCGCGGGCCGCTGTCTCGGCCGCGTACAGCGACGCGTTCCGGAGCACCGCGGCGGCCTGGTCCCCGAACAGTGTGAGTAGGCGCGCATCGCTATCGTCGAAACGCGTCCAGGTACCACTGGGCGGCTCGTCGTCGTACGAGCGCAGGAGCAGGACACCCATCTGTTTGCTGGCGCTGCTCAGTGGGACGCCCAGCGCGGCTCGCAAGCCGCCGGCCAGGCCACTCTGCATCGCGTGTTCCCAGGTCGCGTAGTCGTTGATCAGGAGCGGTTCACCAACGGCGAACACGCGCCCCGCGAGCCCCTCGCCCGGGCGGCAGTCCGGGGTGGTGTCGCGGGCCGGCACCCGCCAGTTGGACACACACCGCAGGAGCTCGGCCTCCGCGTCCCAGCGGTAGAGGGAGCCGCTGCTGGCCCCAACCAGGCCGACGGCGCTCTGGAGGATCAGATCGAGCACCTTGGTCGCGTCAGCCCCTTGTGTCGAAATGGCCGTCGAGGCACTGTGCAGCGCGAGCAGACGGTCCGATTCCCGCTGGACCCTGGCCTCGTTCTCCCGTCCGCGCAGCACGGTATCTTCGAGGTGCCGGACGTCGGCGTCGTGCGCCAGCGCGCGTGCCAGCGCCACCGCCTCCTCGGCCTGTTTCTGCTGGGTAATGTCGAGCACCGTACCGACGATGCGGGTGGGATTGGCCAGGCCGTCGCGTTCCACCTCCCACAGCGACCGCAGGATGCGCGGCACCCCGCCACGACCCGCAGTGCGGAACTCCATCTGGCAGGAGCTGCCGGCCGGGGTCTCCCGCAGTGTCCGGGACAGCAGCGGGATGTCGTCAGGGTGGACCGCTTGCAGGAAGGCGGCCTGGCTCGGTTCTACCTCTCCCGGCCCATAGCCCAGCAGGCGGTACGTCTCGTCGGACCAGTGCGTCGTCCCTGTCACGTAGTCCCTGTCCCAGCTGCCGAGATGGGCGATCCGCTGGGCCGTCGCCAGACTGGCTTCGCGCTGGCCAAGGGTAGCCTCTATCTGCCGCCGTTGCTCCTCGATGCGCGCCCGCTCCGCCGCCCCCGCTTCCGCGGCCCGGCGCTCCACCGACTTCTGCGCGGTGATGTCCCGCGCCACAGAGTACAGCGTTCCGTCATGCGCTACAGATGCCGTCCAGGAAAGCCATACGAACGTGCCATTGCTGCAACGGTACCGATTCTCGAAGTGGATCGTGGGTACGCCATCAGCGAGCGTACGGAGCTCGGCAAGGGTCGCCGCGATGTCGTCGGGATGCACAAAGTCCAGAAATGGCCGGCGGAGCAACTCCGCCGCGCTGTAGCCAAGGGTCTGCTCGAACGCGGGATTGACGCGACGGAAATAGCCGTCGACGCCAGCCACACAGAGCAGATCCAGGGAGAGGGTGAAGAACCGTTCCGCATCTCCACTCCCTATGGCCCGCTCAGCTGGTGGCGGTGATGCCCTCTTCATGTTCGGCTACGGGACCAGTTTGGCAGCCGTGGAACACGCCGTCATGAAGAATCTTCATCGACCGACGCCCGGCCACGGCGCAGCCCCAGACACAACGCCACAGCCCCGTCCTCGCTTATGTCTTATGCTGACAGGTCGATCCGCCCCACCCACTTGACCCATTGGTAGCCGCGCCGGCCCGGCAGCACCAGCCGCAGCGGGCCGCCATGGCCGGCCGTCAGTGGCTCGTCGCCCACGTGCGTCGCCAGCAGCGCGCCGCGCGCCTCCTCCAGCGGCAGGGTCACCCCGTGCCCGGTGACCGACGCGACTGTCACGCCCCGTACCTCCGGATCGACAGCGCCGAGCACGTCGGCCAGCAGGACGCCGCGCCACTGCTGCTCGCTCCACCAGCCGCCGGTGCAGTCGAGAACCGCCTGGAGCGTGCGGCTCGGGAACTGCTCGACCAGGTCGGCGTACGAGAGGCTCAGCCGAGAGCACGCGGCGCCGACTGGGCCGATCTCCAGCCGCCAGCTCGCAACATCGAGCGCCGGGACCGCGTCGAACAGCCAGATAGTGGTGGGGTACCCATTGGCCGAGAACGAGCCGGCGTGCTTCGAGCCGCTTGGCAGACGGTCGCCGCCGCGGCCAAAAACGCCGGCCCTGAGCTCCAGGAGGGGCCACACGACCAGCACACCCGCGCCTACCCCGAGCAGCCGCAGCGCCGTGCGGCGCGCGGGCTGCGCCGGCGACCCCCTGGTGTTGGCGCCCACCCGAACCAGGGCATGGCCGACGAGCAGCGCCGCCAGCGCGACGCCGGCGAACACGTGGACGTTGAGCGGCGAATACCCCCAGAAGGACGCGAAGGAGACCAGTCCAAGGGTCCACGCCAGCCCCGCTGCCACCGTCACCAGCAGGAGGACCCCGGCGAGGAGACCGACCCACAGGGAGCGGTCGGGCGAGCGACGGCGGAGGCGCCTGGCGAGGGAGCCGCGGACGATGCCCGCCTTGGGCAGGAGCGCCAGCAGCAGGGCGGCGCCGAGCGCCCGGTGGAGGGCGTACAGCGGCAGTGCGGACGCCTCCCGGCTCGGGAGCGCCCAGCCGGCAACGCCGGTCGCCACCTCGGCGGAGACCAGGAGCAGGAGCAGGGCGTTGGTGACGCGGCGTGGCACGGAGTGTCGTCCAGCAGCTAGGGACGAGCGCTGGGGCACAGTATGCCCCGCCGGCCGGAGGGACGGGAATATGGGAATGCGGGCGCGCGGGCGGGCGTTTCCCTAGATAGCTGCGACGATCGGCACCGCGTTTGTTCAGTCGCAGCGGAGCATCATTCTTATAATCAGACTGTCAATGCTGAAGCTGAAGCGAACAGTTCGTCGGCGGGGCGCGCGGGCCGCGCCGCTCTTCAGCAGCCTCGGCTCACCGCCGAGGTCGCACAGGAGGCATCCCTTGATCCCCTTGGAGAAGTTCACCGAACAGGCGCGCCGGGTGCTGGCCAACGTCCAGCAGCTGCTGGCGCGCCTGCGCCACAACCAGCTCGACTCCGAGCACCTCCTCGTGGCGCTGCTCGGCGAGCCCGACAGCCTCGTCCAGGCCGCCTTCCAGCGCCAGACCGGCTTCGCGCCCGCCAAGCTCCTCGAGTGGCTGCGCGCCGACCTCGCCCGGCGGCCGACCGCCACTGCCACCGGTACCGGCGCCCCCGACGCGCTCTACATCACTCCCCGCGCCCACGCCGCCATCCAGGCGGCCCTCGCCGATGCCGAGCGGCGCGGCGACCAGTACGCCGGCACTGAGCATCTGCTGTTGGCCCTGCTGGCCGACCCGCGCGACCCGCTGACCAGGGCGGCCGAGCAGGCCGGTCTCGACCGGGCTGCCCTCGCCAAGGCCTTCGAGGAGGTTCGCGGTGGCCGCAAGATGGACAGCCCGACCTCCGAGACGGCCGGCCAGGCGCTCGACAAGTACGGCGTCGACCTCACCGCGCTGGCCGCGGAGGGCAAGCTCGACCCGGTCATCGGGCGCGACGCCGAGATCCTGCGCCTCATGGAGGTGCTCGTCCGGCGGACGAAGAACAACCCGGTCCTCGTCGGCGAGCCCGGCGTGGGCAAGACCGCCGTGGTCGAGGGGCTGGCGCAGCGCATCTCCTCGGGCCAGGTGCCCGGCCCTCTGGAGGGCAAGCGCGTGGTAGCGCTGGACATGGGCCTGCTGATCGCCGGCGCCAAGTTCCGCGGCGAGTTCGAGGAGCGGCTCAAGAGCGTGATCGGCGAAGTCAAGGCGAGCAAGGGCCAGGTGCTGCTGTTCGTGGACGAGCTGCACACGCTGGTCGGCGCGGGCAACGCCGAGGGCGCGCTCGACGCGGCCAACATGCTGAAGCCGGCGCTGGCCCGCGGGGAGCTGCGGCTCATCGGCGCCACCACCAACGACGACTACCGCGAGGGCATCGAGAAGGACTCGGCGCTCGAGCGGCGGTTTGCCCCCGTCTACGTGGGCGAGCCGTCACCCGAGGAAGCGCTCCAGATCCTCCACGGCCTGCGCGAGCGCTACGAGCAGCACCACACGCTGACCATCAGCGAGGAGGCGCTCGAGGCGGCGGTGCGGCTGAGCGACCGCTACTTGCAGGGGCGCCACCTGCCCGACAAGGCCATCGACCTGATGGACGAGGCGGCGGCCAAGGTGCGCCTGCGCACGGCGGTCGAACAGCAGGACACGCCAGCGGCGCGGGTCGCCCGGCTGAAGGCCGAGGAGGACGAGGCCTGGCAGAACCGCGACTACGAGAAGGCGGCGAGCGTCAAGGCCGAGTGGCTGCGGCTCGCCGAGGAGCACCCGGAGGCGGCCGGCCCGGAGACGGTCACGATCGTCCCGACGGTGACCTCGCAGGACGTCGCCAACGTGCTCGCCACCTGGACCGGCATCCCCGTCAAGAGCCTGTTCGCCGCGGAGGCGGACAAGCTGCTCCACCTCGAGCAGGCCCTCCACGCGCGCGTGGTCGACCAGGACGAGGCCGTCGTGGCGGTGGCGGACGCCATCCGTCGGTCACGCTCAGGGTTGTCCGACCCGAAGCGGCCCATCGGCTCGTTCCTGTTCCTCGGGCCGACAGGTGTCGGCAAGACGGAGCTGGCGAAGACGCTCGCGGAGTTCCTGTTCGACGACGAGGACGCCCTGCTGCGGCTGGACATGTCGGAGTACATGGAGCCGCACACGGTCAGCCGACTGTTTGGCTCACCGCCAGGCTACGTCGGCTTCGACCAGGGCGGACAGCTGACCGAGGCGGTGCGCCGGCGGCCGTACCAGGTGATCCTGCTCGACGAGGTCGAGAAGGCGCACCCGGAGGTGTTCAACTCGCTGCTGCAGATCCTCGACGACGGTCGGCTCACCGACGGCCACGGCCGCACTGTCGACTTCCGCAACACGCTGATCATCATGACCTCCAACATCGGCTCGATCCGCGCCTACGAGAAGCGCCGCGACACGCTCGGCTTCACGAGCGCGACGGCGGTGCGCGAGGAGGAGCAGATCAAGAGGCGCCTGCACGAGGAGCTGAAGAAGACGTTCCGGCCCGAGTTCCTGAACCGGATCGACGAGATCATCATCTTCGACCGCCTGCCACAGGCGAGCCTGTACCGGGTGGTGGACAAGATGCTCCGCGAGCTGCGGGACCGGCTGGCCGAGCGCGAGCTGGCGATCGAGCTCTCGGACGAGGCGCGGGCGTGGCTGGTCACCAACGGCTACGACGAGGCCTTCGGCGCCCGCCCGCTGCGGCGGCTCATCCAGAAGGAGGTCGAGAACGTCCTGGCCCGCCGGGTTCTGGCGGACGAGTTCCAGGCGGGCGACACGGTCCGCGTCGACGTCGCGGACGGGGCGCTGAGCTTCACCCGGCTCCCCGGGCAGCCGGTCTCCCTACCGGAACCGGAACCGGAGCCCGCCGAGCTCACCTCCATCGCGTAATCTCCATAGCACAAGAAAAGAGGCCGGGGCAGGTGCCCCGGCCTCTTTGCGTTCTCTCTCTTATCTTCTAGTTCTTGTCTTGCTAGTTCGGGACGACGGCCGCCCGGGTGACGTGGCGCTCCGCCTGCTGGGTGAAAGCTTCGTTGATCTGCTCGAGCGGGAACTTGTGCGACAGGATCTTGTCGTACGGGTAGCGGCTCCTGGTGCGCACCATGAGGTCCAGCGCCGCCTTCAGGTGCTCCGCCTCGTAGTGCGCCACGCCCTGGATCTTGCGGTTGCCGAAGATGATCCAGGACGGGTCGAACGTCGCTTCCCAGCCAACGTTGATATTCCCGATCTCGAGGTAGGTGCCTTCGGGGGCGGTCATCCGCAGCCCTTCGTCCACCACCTTCGGGGTGCCGACCAGCTCCATGACCACGTCGGCGCCCCAGTTGTCGGCGAGCGCCTTGACGCGCTCGACGCGCGCCGCCGGCGTGTCGTACTGGCGCAGGTCGACGAATTCGTCAGCCCCGAACTGGCTCGCCAGCTCGAGCCGCTCGTCGACGCCGTCGATCACGATGATCTTGGCGGCGCCCATCTCCCGCGCGACGGCGCAGGCGTACACGCCGAGGCCGCCGGCGCCCTGGATGGCGACCGTCTGGCCAGCGCGGAAGTCGACGATCTGCAGGCCGGCCAGGACCTGGGTAAAGGCGCAGTTGATGCCCGCGGCCATGTCGTCGCTGATAACGTCCGGCAGCTTGAAGATGGCGTGGTTCGGGCGCAGGTAGAAGTACTGCCCGTAGCCTCCTTGGAAGTACGGCCAGACCTCGCACGACACGAGCCAGTTCGCCTGGCGCGTGGGGCACGACTTGTAGTGGCGCTGCAGGCAGGCCCGGCAGTGGCCACACGGGTTGAAGTAGCGGTAGATGACGCGGTCGCCCTCGTGGAGCGGCTCGCCGGCGGAGTCCCTCGTGACGCCCGCGCCCAGCTTGTGGATTGTGCCGGTGTGCTCGTGGCCAGTGTTGAGCGGCAGCGGCCGGCCCATCTTCTCGTAGTTCTGCTCGCCGTTCCAGTAGTGCATGTCCGAGCCGCAGACGTTGGCCACGGCGACTTTGATGACGATCGCGCCTGGCTCGGGATCGGGGACCGGGTACTCGCGGAACTCGAAGGGCTTGCCGTACCCCACCCAGACAGCCATCTTGCCCGTTTCTGCCATCACACTCTCCTCAGTCGTTAGCTCTCAGCTCTCAGCTCTCAGCTCTCGGGTATCGCCCGTCGTCCGCCGGTACTCGGCGAGCGTCTGCTCGTCCGGTGGGTAGGTGCCTGGCAAGGGGGCGCCGGCGCGCAGCTTGCCGACCACGAACTCCTCCAGGCGGGCCTGCTCGGCCGCGGCCCGGGCAACCTCCTCGGCCACGCCCCTGGGTATACAGAGTACCCCATCGGCATCCCCGAGCATGACGTCCCTGGCCGCACCTGCACCCCGCCGCAGGCGATGGGCACGTCCGTGTCCACCGCCTGGTGGCGCGTCGTGTGCGCCACCGGCGTCGGCCCGGCGGCGAACACGGGGATGGTCATCTGGCTGATGGCGCCCACATCGCGCACGGCGCCGTCGGCCACCAGGCCCGCCGCGCCCCGCTGCTCCAGCCGTGTCAGCAGCAGGTCGCCAACCGCCGCGCTGCCCAGCTCGCCGCGGCAGTCGAACACCAGCACCTCGCCCGGCTGCGCGTGCTCGATGGCGTAGCGCTGCGGATAGCTCGGGTCGCGCGTCAGATCGAGCGACGTTAAATCCTCGCGCGCTGGGACGAAGCGCACGGTCCGCGCCACGCCTACCAGCGAGCGTGTGCGGCTCATGGGTCCGATGCCGCGGAGGACGACCGACCGCAGCCCGCGCTTGATGAGCTGGGTGCTGACCGTCGCCGTGCCAACGTCGCGGAGCATCTGGGCGACGTCCAGGCTCAGTGGTTCGTTCACCCCGCCATAGTAGCGCCGCCACCGCAGCGCGGGTCGATCCCGTGTCCGGTGTCACTCGGGGTCGGGAACTTGAAGAGGGGCGCTCGAAGCGCTGAGCCGAGCCCGGCGCGCGGCAACGTGGCAGGCGGCCATGTGGTGCGCTCCGACCAGCTCGAGGGTCGGTTCGACAGTGTGGCAGACCGGCTCGGCCAAGGGGCAGCGGGGATGGAAGCGGCAGCCGGCCGGGGGGTCCATGGCGGAGGCGACTTCGCCGTCGGCGAGCAACACATCGCCACCCCGACCGGCCCCCGGCACCGAGGCCATCAGCAGGCGCGTGTAGGGATGCTGCGGCGCGCCGAACAGCCTGGCCACCGGCGCCGATTCGACAAGCTTGCCCAGGTACATGACACCGACGCGGTCGCACAGGTACTCGACGACTGCCAGATCGTGCGAGATGAACAGGTAGGCCAGGTCGAACCGGCGCTGCAGATCCCGCAGCAGGTTCAGAATCTGAGCCCGGATCGAGACGTCGAGCGAAGACACCGGCTCGTCGAGCACGAGCAGACTGGGATGCAGCGACAGGGCGCGCGCGATGGCGACGCGCTGGCGCTGCCCCCCGGAGAGCTCGTGTGGGTAGACGGCGCTGAACGCGGCTGGCAAGCCGACGAGGTCCAGCAGCTCTTCGACGCGCCGGCCCAGCTCAGTCCGACTGAGCCGCTCGTGCACGATCAGGGGCTCGCCGATGATCGCGCCGACCCACTGGCGCGGGTTGAGTGAGCTGTACGGATCCTGGAATACGGCCTGCACGCCCCGCCGATACATCTTCCGCGCGCGCCCGTCCATACGGGTGGCGTCCTGACCCTGGTACAGCACCTGTCCGCTGCTCGGTGTTTCCAGGAGCAAGAGCAAGCGCGCCAGCGTCGACTTGCCGCACCCCGACTCGCCGACCAGACCAAGCGTCTCGCCGTGGCGGATTGCCAGCGAAACACCGGCAACAGCCGTGAGTGACATGGGTGGGCCGAACAAACCGCGCCGCCCAGCAGGAAAGCGCTTCACGAGGTCCCGCGCTTCGAGCAGCGGCGGCAGCTCGGTCACGCCGGTGCCTCGGACGACGGCCGCGCGGCCGTGGCGACATGCAGCCAACAGGCGACGCTGCCGTCGCTGTCCGGCTGGGTCACCGGTGGCGCGTGGGCGCGACACAGCGGCATAGCCTCCGGGCAGCGCGGCGCGAAGCGGCAGCCAACGATTGGCTGGCGCAGGTCGGGCGGCTGGCCCTCGATCGTCTCCAGACGCTCAACGTGGCTGCCCAGCCGGGGCACCGCCCGCAGCAGGCTCGCGGTGTAGGGATGCGCTGGGTGCTCGAGCAAGCGACGCGTCTGGCCAGTCTCCACAATGTGACCGGCGTACATGATGGCCACCCGCTGACACAGTTCGGCGACGATCCCGAGGTCGTGGGTGATGAGCAGCATCGCGAATGCCTGCTCGCGCTGCAGCTCGCGGAAGAGGCGTAGCATCTGCGCCTGAATGGTGACGTCGAGCGCGGTCGTCGGCTCGTCCGCAATCAGCAGCTCTGGATGCGCGGCCAGGGCCATTGCGGTTACGGCGCGCTGGCGCATGCCGCCGCTGAACTGATGCGGGTACTCGCGCACGCGCCGCTCCGGCGATGGGATGCGCACGCGGCGCAACAGGTCCGTGACGCCGGTGCGCAGACGGCCGCCGGCCAGGTGAAGATGCTCGTGGAGCGGCTCGCCCACCTGGTAGCCGATGGTCAGCACAGGATTGACGGACGCGGTCGGGTCCTGAAGCACCATCGCGACGTGGCGCCCGCGCAGCTTCCGCCACGCCCGCTCGTCCTGCTGGGCGAGGTCGTGGCCATCAAAGAGGATCTGGCCGCCCACAATCCGCCCCGGTGACGGCACGAGGCCGATCAGCGACAGGCCGAGCGTCGTCTTGCCACAGCCCGACTCGCCAACGAGCCCGAGCGTCTCGCCGGCTTCGATGTCGAGCGTCGCGCCGTCGACGCTGCGCACGACGCCGCTGCGCGTGAAATAGTAGGTGCGCAGGTCACGGACCTGGAGCAACGGAGCCATGTCAGGCATGTCGCGGATCGAGGCGGTCGCGCAGCCAGTCGCCGAGGAAGTTGAAGGCGAGCACGATCACCGTCAGGGTGGCGCCGGGGAACATCAGCCACCAGGCGGTGGTGAAGTACGAGCGGCTCTCGGCCAGAATCATGCCGAGCGAGACGTCGGGTGGCTGGACGCCCAGCCCGAGGAAGCTCATCCCCGACTCGAAGATGATGACCGAACCGACGTTGAGGCTGGCCAGCACGATCAGCGAGCCGACGACGTTTGGCAGGATGTGCACGAACAAGATGCGGCGCGTCGAGCAGCCGGCGACGACGGCGAGGCGCACGTAATCACGCTCGCGCAGGCTGAGCACCTGGCTGCGGACGATGCGCGTGTAACCGCCCCACCCCAGAATCGCCAGCACCAGCAGGAGGTTGCGCAGGCCGGGCCCAAGGGCGGCGATGATCGGCATTGCCGCGAGGATGCCGGGCAGCGAAAGCACGACGTCTACGGCGCGCATCACCAGCGTATCGACCCAACCGCGGAAGAAGCCGGCCAGCAGTCCGAGCGACGTTCCAATCGTCGCCGTGATGGCGACCCCCGCGAAAGCGGCCACCATCGACGTCCGCACGCCAAAGATGATCCGCGCCAGCAGATCGCGCCCGAGCTGGTCGGTGCCGAGCAGGTACGTCGCATCGCTGTCCCCGCCGCCGAGCGGTGGGACGAACGCATCGCCGAGGTTGGCCTGGCCCTGAGCCGGCAGCGGCAGTAGGGGCGCACAGAGGGCTAGCAGAATGGCTAGCGCGATGATGGCGGCCGGGATAACGGGCCAGGCAGACGACTGACGCTTGGCCGCGCGCCAGCGAACGAGGATCCCCACGGGCGGCGCCGCAAGGTGCTCCAAGCTGCCCGTTCGCCCAGAAGTCACGGTCGGTCTCGCCAGCGGCCTAATGCAGCCTCACCCGTGGGTCGAGCACGGTGTAGAGCAGGTCGACGACGAGATTGATGCCGATGAACATCGCGGCTGCGAAGAGCACCGTGGCCTGCACCACCGGGTAGTCGCGGTTCGCCGTGGCCGTGACTGCCAGGCGGCCGATGCCGGGCCAGGCAAAGATGGTCTCGGTGATAGCGACCCCACCGAGGCGCGCCGCAAAGTCGAGCCCACTGATCGTGACGATCGGGAGCGACGCGTTCTTCAAGGCGTGGATGAGCACCACCTTCCACTCTGGAACCCCTTTGGCGCGGGCCAGCCGGACGAAGTCGCCGCCGAGCGCATCGCGCATGCTCGAGCGGGTCAGGCGCAGGAAGACGGCGAGCGACGCCCAGGCCTGCACCAGGACGGGCAAGACCAGGTGGGCCGGCGTGCCGCTGCCGCTCGACGGCAACAGCCGCCAGGTGGCCGCGAAGAGCCAGATCAGCGTCAATCCGATCCAGTACACCGGGGCAGCGTTGCCGAAGAGCGCGAAAGCCTTGACGGCGCTGTCGAAGGGCGAGTTCGGCCGGATGGCAGCCAGGATGCCGAGAGGGACGCCGATGGCGATGGCCGCCAGCGAAGCCGTGACCGCCAGCACGAGCGTTGCCGGCGCGCGCGCCAGCACCTCGCCCATCGCCGGGCTGTTGTACTGCAGCGAGCGCCCGAAGTCGCCGCGGACGGCGTGGCTGATGAACAGCCAGTACTGGACGACCAGCGGCTGGTCGAGGCCGTATTCGTGCCGGAACGCCTGCTGCTGCTCCGGCGTCGCGCCCGCGCTGATCGGGAACAGGAGCGCCGCCGGATCGCCCGTCATCCGTGCCAGCCCGAAGACAAGCAGGCTGACGACAAAGAGCGTCAAAATGCCGTAGGCCACCCGCTGCAAGAAATAGTGCATCCCGGCCCCGTCAGCTCCCGAGTGTGCCGTGCCCCGACGACCACCACGTCACCACGTCACGTGGTCACGCCGTCCCGCCGCGCCTGGCCGTCCAGAGGTTGTAGCGGTACGTTGTCCCGCCGACGATTTTCCAGTCGACGTCGCGCCGCATGATGAAGTAGTCGGGATCCTCCCAAAGGAAGATCTCGCTGGCTGCCTCGTGCACCGTCTTGTCCAGCGCCTGGTAGAAGGCCGTCGACTTCTGTGGCTCGAGAATGGCCTTGCCTTCCACGAACTTCCCGTCAATCCGGGGATCGCAGGTCGTACCCTCGTCGGCCGGGTCAAGGGGGCAGCGTAGTTCGAGGCCTTTGTTGCTCGGGTGGCGCGTGGCGGCGCCGAGGGCGCGGTAGAGCAGCGGCATGACGTTCTCCCGCTGGTCGCGGTGGCTCTGCATCTCGGTCAGCTTGCCGTTCTCGATAAATTTGACCTGGGTGTTGATGCCGACCTGGGTCAGGTAGTTGGCAATGGCTTGCGCCATCTCGCGCTGGAGGACGTACGACGGTGTGGCCGGCTCAACGATGAACGTCTCGAAGCCGTTCGGGTATCCCGCCTGGGCCAGCAGATCCTTGGCCTTCTGCGGGTCGTACGCGTAGGGGGCGGAATCCTGAGCCGGCTGCAGCACGGTCGGCGCGATGGATCCCGGCACCGGCGTCACTTGCCCAAGCCAGAGCTGCTTGACCATCTCGCTGCGGTTGATGGCGTAGTTTGCCGCCTGGCGGACGCGCTGGTCACTCCATGGCTTGAGCGCCGGGTCGTCGAGCTTCCACTTCTCAGCCGCCGATGCCGTGATCTGATAATGCGAGATGCGCCCGCCCGCCACGGCGATGCCCTTGAGGCCGGCGGCGTCGCGGTTCTGCTCGAACAGCCGCGGGTTGGCCCCCCAGATGACGTCGGCTTCCCCGGATTGGCCCATCGCCACGCGCGTGGCGTCCTCCGGCACGATCCGCACGGTGACACGATCGAAGTAGGGCCGCCCGCGCCAGTGGCCGTCGAACGGCTCCATCTCGTAGTAGTCGTCCTGGACGTACTTGGTGAGTCGGTAGGGCCCGCTGCCGATCGGCGCCTTGGCGAAGCCGTCCTCGCCGACCTTCTCGAAATACTTCTGCGGCAGGATCCATCCCTGCCAGGCCAGCATGCCAACCAACGAGCCGTCCGGCTTCTTGAGATGGATACGGACCTGGTTGTCGCCGATCTTCTCGGCGGCGTCGAACGTCTCGGCATAGGCCGGGTAGGGCTTGGGCATGAACGTGTTCAGCGACCAGACAACGTCGTCGGCAGTGACAGCATCGCCGTTGTGCCACTTGACGTCGGGGCGAAGCATGAAGTCGAAGGTCTTACCCGCGTCCGAGAAGCCGAAGGAGGTGGCCAGCTGCGGCACCCACTGCGGGTTGTCGCTGTTGTCCAGGCCATACAGGCTCTCCCAGACGCTCCAGTAGAGCAAGACGCCACCGACGGCGGCGCCGCGCGGGTAAGGCCAGGAAGTCGGTGCCGTGTTCGGGACGGCAATGACGAGTTGCCTCTGGCGCGCGCCGTCGGCCGTCGTGCTCGCCGCCGTGGCACCTGCCGTCGGTACCGCTGTCGGCCCAGCCGAGCCCGTGGACTGGGCGACCACAATCTGAGCGGGTGTCGGGGCGGCCGCAATTGGCGTGGCACCGGCAACTGGCGCCGTGCCCGCAGCCGGCACGGCGCCACGGCCACCGCACGCCGCTACAGTCAGGCCGCCGACAAGGCTGCCAGCCCACACGTACAGGAGGCGGCGTCGGCTTAGCCGACCGATCGTACTGCGCATGCGCCCTCTCCTCGGTCCCCAGACCGGATCGCGCCCCTCAACGAGCGGCCAGTATCGCGGGCCCCCCACCGGACCGGACGGATCATAGTCGCGGCTCAGCCGCGAGTCAATACGGCGGACCAGCTACGGCCGCAGTCCCAGCCGCATACCCTCCCGGTCGGCTCGGCTTTGACGGTGGAGGGCCGCTGTGTTAAGTTGGCTTTGAGACCTAGAGGGTTAAGGGTTAAGTCTCAAGTCGCGAGACTGAAAGACCATGGCAAGCATCGTCGACGCCGATATCCATAACGTTGTGCCGTCCGTCCGCACGCTGCTCCCGTATCTCTCGGAGCATTGGCGCGAGTACGTCAACACCTCGGCGTTCAAAGGCGTCGTCGACACCGCCTACCCGGAGAGGGCGCCCACGTCCGTCCGCCAGGACTACCGGCCGGCGAAAGGGCAAGCGGCGGGGGCCGACCTGGACCTGCTCCGGCAGCACGTGCTCGACGCCTGGGACGTCCAGTTCGGCATCCTGAACTGCGCTTACGCTCTCGAGAGCATCCACAACCCGGACGCTGCCGCTGCGCTCGCCAGCGCCGTCAACGACTGGCAGGTAGCCGAATGGCTGGAGAAGGAGCCGCGGCTGCGGGCGTCCATCGTCGTGCCGAGCCACTACCCTGAGCTGGCGGCCGCGGAGATCGACCGCGTCGGCGCTCATGCTGGCTTCGTGCAGGTGGTCATCCCGGTGCGCTCCGAGGCGCCCTACGGCAATCGGCGCTACCACCCCATCTTCGCCGCCGCCGAACGGCACGACCTGGTGGTCGGCATCCAGTTCGGCGGCGCCCCCGGCAACCCGCCGACTGGCGCTGGCTGGCCCTCGTACTACCTCGAGGAGTACGTCGGCATGGCGCAGATCTTCCAGACCCAGGTGCTCAGCCTGATCGTCGAAGGGGTGTTCGACCGCTTCCGGTCGCTCCGCGTCGCGCTGATCGAGGGGGGCTTCACCTGGCTGCCGTCGCTGATGTGGCGCATCGACAAGGACTGGAAGGGGCTGCGCCGCGAGGTCCCCTGGAACACGCGCGTACCGTCGGAGTACATCAAGCAGCACATCCGCCTCACGACGCAGCCGCTGGACGCGGCCCCGGATCCGGAGTTTATGCAGCAGATCGTGCAGCAGATGGGCTCGGACGAGCTGCTGATGTTTGCCACGGACTACCCGCACTGGCAGTTCGACGCGCCAGAGGAGGCGTTCCCGATCCCCGTCGCGGCAGACCTTTCGCGGAAGATCATGGGCGACAACGCGCGCGCCTTTTATCGGCTCTAAGCTTTAAGCTTTAAGCTCTAACTTCAACAGGGAGGAACGACCGATGGTTCTGATGCAGGAGAAGCCGGTAGCGGCCGCGAAGACCACGCGGGGCATCGTGGACTGCGACATTCACCCGGCGCCGGCCTCGGCCGACGCCCTTGAGCCGTACCTGCCCCAGCGCTGGCGGGACCACCACCGCACGATCGGGTCGTTCGCCTTCTCGGGCACGGTGTACCCGCGCGCCAACCCGAACGCCGCGCGGACCGACGCCTGGCCGCCGTCTGGCTTGCCGCCCGGCGCCGACCTGGAGTTCATGCAGCAGCAGTTGCTCGACGCCTGGAACATCGACATCGGCGTCCTCCAGCCGCTGCTGGGGGCGGGAGCGCAGCGCAACCTCGAGTACGGCGCGGCGATGGCGCGGGCCATCAACGACTGGCAGGTCGCCGAGTGGCTCATCCCCGAGCGCCGCCTGCGGGCCGGCTTGGTGGTGCCGTACGAGGATGGCGACCTCGCGGCCCAGGAGATCCACCGCATGGGCGACCACGAGGGCTTCGTGCAGGTCATGCTGGTCATCCGGACCAGCGAGCCGCTGGGCCGGCGCAAGTACTGGAAGATGTACCAGGCGGCCGTTGAGCACGACCTCCCCATCGGCATCCACTTCGGCGGGGCCGGCGGCGGGCCCATCACGGGCGCTGGCTGGCCATCGTACTACGTGGAAGACCACGCCGGGATGTCGACCGCCTTCCAGTCGCAGCTCACCAGCTTCGTCTGCGAGGGGGTGTTCGAACAGTTCCCCACGCTGAAGGTCGTCCTGGTCGAGGGCGGGTTCGGCTGGCTGCCGTCGCTCGCCTGGCGGCTGGACGCGGCCTGGAAGAAGCTGAAGATCGAGGTTCCGCACCTGAAGCGGCTGCCGTCGGAGTACATCAAGGAGCACGTCTGGCTCACCACCCAGCCGATGGAGGAGCCGCACAAGCCGCAGTACTTCGCGGAGCTCTTCCAGCAGTGGCCGGCGTTCGCGGACCGCTTGATGTTCTCCACGGACTACCCGCACTGGGACTTCGACGCGCCGGACCAGGCGCTGCCGAAGGTCAAGCTGCCGGACGGCGTCGAGCGGAAGATCATGTCCGAGAACGCGCGCGCCCTGTACCGACTGTAGACGCGCCGGTTCGACACTGGGACAGTGGCAAAGTACGTCGTCGCCACCGTGGACGAGATCCCGCCGGGCGGCCGCAAGATCGTCGAGATCGCCGGCCGGTCGGTCGGGGTGTTCAACGTGCGCGGCGAGTACTTTGCCCTCCTGAACCGCTGTCCCCACCAGGGCGGGCCGCTCTGTGAGGGGACCTTGTACGGCTTCCTGCGCTCGTCGTCGCCCGGGGAGTACGTCTACAGCCGGCCCGGGGAGATCCTCCGCTGCCCCTGGCACGGCTGGGAGTACGACATGCGGACCGGCCAGTCCTGGTTCGACCCGGCCCACGTCAGGGTCCGGGCCTACGAGGTCGCCGTCGAGTCAGGCGCGGCCCTCCAGGTGGCCGATCCCGGCATGGCGGGCCTGCAGAAGGGGCCCTACGTGGCCGAGACCTTCCCCGTCTCGGTCGAACAGCAGTACGTGGTCGTCGAGATCGGCTGAGAGTGAAAAGTAGTGAGCACGACACCCTCACATCAGGCGTTGGTGCCCGATTCCGGTGGGGTTCGGACAACGAGGCCGGGAACGCGCCGGAACTCGCTGACGTTATAGGTTGCGACTGACCAGCCCAAAGCCAGCGCTGTTGCAGCGAGCATCCAGCCCCTTTCGACCACCGGGCGAGTCGGTCACCCGCAGCAAGCGGTTTGACTCGCTTGGCCCTCGACCGGAACGATACGTGCGTGAGTCAGCACATCATGACGGCCGAATCCGCGGTTCAACTTCTCGGCACGTTGGGCGAATACGGCGTGGACGCCTGCGTCGGCGGCGGCTGGGCGGTCGATGCGCTGTTGGAAGAACAGACACGCGTGCACTCAGACCTTGATCTATGGTTGGCGGCTGCCGACATCGAGCCCTTGTTCGTCGCCGTAACCCGGATCGGCATCAACCAAATCCTGCCCTGGCCGGGCGACCGGCCGTGGAACTTTGTACTGCATGATGGCGCGCGACTTCGGATTGATTTGCACTTCTACGAACCAATATCCGGCGGTCAGCTTCACTACGGTGCGTTCTCCAGCGAAGAAGTCTTTCCCGTGGCCGCGCTCGCCGGACAAGGAAAGATCGGCGGTAGACAGGTGCGTTGCGAAGCACCGGAATGGGCGGTTCGTTGGCACGCGAGCTACCCGCCGCGAACCATCGACCGTCACGACGTTCCGCTGCTGTGCGAACGCTTCGCGCTTCGCCTACCAGACGCATACCGCTAGGCAACCCTGGGCTCGAGGTCCGTGGCCATGTCGTTGAAGCTGACCTGGAGCTGCGCCACCTCGTCGTGGCCCTGGACCGGCACACGCGCGGCCATGATGGCCCCCTCAGCCCGCTGACCGGTACCCTCATCCAGCGTTGGTCGCTCTCGCACCTTCCCCCTGGTGCACGTCCCTTAGCACGTGGCCTTAGCATCCCCGCATGTCATTTGACCCTGTCGACCCGCGCGTGGAGCGCTACATGCGGCAGCTCGCCGCCCGGCACGACGAGCCCGTGCTGCTCGAAATGGAACAACTCGGCCATGAGCGCAACTTTCCGATCATCGATCGCCTCGTCGGCGAGCTCGTCGAGGTGCTGGCTCTGTCGATTGGCGCACGCCGGGTGTTCGAGATGGGCAGCGGGTACGGCTATTCCGCCTATTGGTTCTCGCGCGCCGTCGGCACAGGCGGCACGGTGATCTGCACCGACGGCGCCCCGGCCAATCGCGACCTGGCCGAGCACTTCCTGTCACGCGTCGGCCGCTGGGAGCGTATCGACTACCAGGTCGGCAGCGCCCAGGACGTCCTGCGGCGCAGCGCGGGTGATTTCGACATCGTCTACAACGACATCGACAAGCAGGACTATCCGGAGGCCTGGCAGCTCGCCCGCGAGCACCTGCGGCCCGGCGGCTTGTACATTTGCGACAACGTGCTGTGGTCTGGCCGCGTCGTCGAAGCCGACGACCGCAGCGGCTCGACCGTCGCTATCCGGCGCCACAACGACTTGGTCTACGCGGACCCGAGCTTTGATACCTGTCTCATCCCGACCCGAGACGGCGTCCTCGTCGCGCGCCGCCGGCCCGCCTAGAACGGTCGAGACTCGGTTGAGGACTTGACACTCCCGGAACAATAGGCGACATTTCCTCGCCATCCACGATGCCGCCCCCGGAGCCCAGATGAACCCGGCGTCTGACCAGTCCCGTGTGCCCTCGCCCCCGCCCACCAGCACGTCCAACAGCCCCGTCCCGGTCGGGGGCGAGACCAGCGATGCCGTCATCATCGGCGGCGGGATCAGCGGCGTCGCCGCCGCCTACGAGCTGGCGCGGTCCGGGGCGTCGGTCACGCTGGTCGAGCGGCAAACGTTGGCGAGTATGGCCTCGGGCTGGACCCTGGCCGGGGTGCGCCAGTCCGGCCGGCACCCGGCCGAGGTTCCGCTGGCCATGGCCGCGGTGCGGCGCTGGGAGGGGCTGGCGGAAGAGCTGGGCGCCGACACAGACTATCGCCAGGAGGGCAACCTTCGCCTCGCCCGCACGCCGGACGAAGTGCCGACCATCAAGCAGCTGGTCGAAGAGCAGCGCGCGCTCGGGCTTCCCCTCGACTTCCTCCCCGACAATCAGGCCGTGCGAGCGATCGCGCCGGCCCTGGCGGAGACGATCCTGGCCGCCTCGTACTGCCCGACCGACGGCCACGCCAGCCCGACCGCCACGGTCCAGGCCTTCGCCGCCGCCGCCAAGCGCTACGGGGCGCGCCTACACCTGGGGACCACGGTCACCGGCATCGACGTGGCGGATGGGCGCGTACGCGGGGTGCAGACGACTGGCGGGCCGATTGCCGCGCCTCACGTGGTGATCGCAGCCGGCGTCTATTCGCCGACGTTGTGCGCGATGGCCGGGCTGAATTTGCCGCTGCAGGTGCGGCACACCGCGGCCATACAGACGGTGCCGCTCCCGCCCCTGCTGAAGCAAGTGCTGGGCGTGGCCAACGGCGATTTCGCGGGCCGCCAAGAGGTCGATGGTCGACTGCGCTTCACGGGCGGTAGCGAGCCGTGGCAATGGCCGGAGCGGCCGCTCAAGCCGGACGACGTCCAGCCCACACCGCGGCAAGTGGCGGCGGTGATCCCGCGCGGCATGGCGGTGCTGCCGGCGTTGGCCGAAGCCCGCATCAGCCGCGTCTGGGGCGGCTTGCTGGATGTCACCGCGGACGCGCTACCGGTGATCGAGCGCGTCGCCGAGCCGGACGGGCTCGTCATCACTGCCGGCTTCTCGGGCCACGGCTTCTGTCTCGGTCCGATCACTGGCGAGATCATCCGCGAGCTGGTGCTCGACGGTCACTCGTCCCTGCCACTCGAGCCATTCCAACTTCGGCGCTTCGCGCGTCCACTAACCGCCGCTGAGGCGGCCCTGCACGGCTAAGCCGGGAAGGAGAAGGAGAGCCATGCTTGGCATCCGTGTCGCCGTTGTTGGTGCGCTGGTCAGCGTCCTGGCCGCGTGCGCGCCGGCCACACCCGCGGCGCCCGCCCAGGCCCCGGCGGCCGGGAATGCCGCTGGGGGTGCGACCACCGCGCCAGCCAGTAGCGGCGTTACGCCGGTCGCGGCACGCTCCGGCGGGGTCCTGCGGATGGCCCAGGAAGCGTCGGACCTGGGCACGCTCGATCCGCACTTCGCCAGCGGCACGCCCGACCGTGTGGTCGTGGACATGGTCTTCAACGCCCTGGTCCGCTTCACGCCGGGCGACTCGCGCACCTTCGAGCCGGACCTCGCCTCCAACTTGCCCGAGCCGCAGATGGTTGGCGGCAAGCAGCAGTGGACTTTCAGCCTGCGCAAGGGCGTGATGTGCCAGCCCGCCGAAGGCGTCCCGGCCTACGAGCTAACCAGCGACGACGTGCTGTATTCACTGCAAAACTCGGCCGACAAGAGTCGCTCGGCCTACGCGGGGGATTACTCCGGCGTCACCGTGGAGGCGCCGGACGCGTCCACTGTCAAGATCACTCTCGACGCGCCACAGTCGAAGTCCCTGTTCTATCCGAAGGTCGCCAACTACGCGGGCGGCTTCATCCTGTGCAAAAAGGCGGCCGAAAAACTCGGGCCCGATGGCTTGAAGACCCACCCGGTCGGGACCGGACCGTTCCAGTTCAAATCCTACACGCCCAAGGATCGCGTCGACCTGGTCGCCAACGACGCCTATTTCCGCGGCAAGCCCCAACTCGACGGAGTCGAAGTCCGCTACATGGCTGACCTCAGCAGCCGCGAGCTCGGCTTGCAGGGGGGCCAGATCGACGTCGCGTCCGGCGTCCCCGACGATGTATGGATCGGGAAGATGCAGTCCGATCCCAACACCCCCGTCGACATCTTCGGCGTCGGGGAGGTGTCCACGGTCCACTTCAACCAGAAGATCGCCCCCCTCGACAAGCTCGACGTGCGGCAGGCGATTGCCTACGCGCTCGACCGCGACGAGTTCCTGGCGCTGCTGGGCACCAAGGCCAGCGAAAAGGTCTATTCGGCCGTACCGGCCCAACTCATGCCGGGCGGCTTGACCCAGGCCGAGGCCGCCGCCCAGGGCGTCGAGTACAAGACCGACCGCGACAAGGCCAAGCAGATGCTGGCCACGGCTGGCTTTCTCAACGGGTTCAGTCTGAACGTCGTCACATCCGAGCAGAACGCCTACAAGACCGTCTACGAGTCGATGCAGAACCAGCTCGCCAAGGTGGGCATCACTCTCAACATCCGAGTCCTGGATCACGCGACATATCACGCCGAGATCCGCAAGGACACCGATCCGCTGGTCGTCTATGTCGCCTTCCGCCCGAACCCGGACGCGTACCTGACCCAATTCTTCCACTCGGACGCGATCGTGGTGACCGGCCCGAAGGCCAACACCAACTTCTCGCACTACGACAAGATCGACCAGTTGATCGAGCAGGCACGAGCAGAGGTCGACCCGGCCAAGCAGGAGGCGCTCTGGAAGCAGACCCAGGTCCAGATCGTCAAGGATATGGTCGCCTACCCGATCAAGTACAGCAACCAGGTCTACGCGCGCACCAAGGCGGTCGACTACGGCCATCCTCTGGTCTCGGAGCTCGCCCTGTACCCAGGCATCACCGAGGCGACCCGCATCACCAGGTGAGACCCCGGAGATAGGCCCAGGTGGCTGGCTGAGGAGGGGCCCGTGCTGCGCTATATCGGCCAGCGGCTGCTGTCCTCGATCCCCGTGTTTCTCGGGGTCCTAACGGTCGTCTTTCTGGTCATCCGCGTGCTCCCCGGCGACCCGGCAACGGCCGCCCTGGGCGACTATGCCTCGAAGGAGGCGGTCGAGGCGCTCCGCGAGCGCCTCGGTCTCAACCAGCCGCTTCTCATCCAGTACGTGCAGTTCCTGACCGCAATCCTGCGCGGCGACCTTGGGCAGTCGATGATCAACGGCACACCAGTTGCCGACCAGGTAGGTGCGAACCTGCCCTACACCCTGGAGCTCACCGGGGCCTCGCTGCTGCTCGGCGTTGCGCTAGGCATCCCGATCGGCGTGTACACGGCGATGCAGCGCAATCGGTGGCCCGACTACCTTGGCCGGGTGCTCTCCCTGGCCGGCTTGTCGGCGCCGGCGTTCTTCCTCGGGGTCCTGCTGGCCCTGCTGTTCGCCGTCCAGCTGCACTGGCTGCCGGCGGTCAGCGGCGGGTCCGGCGACGACCTGCGCGAGCGCCTGGCCGCCCTCGTGCTGCCGACGCTGACGCTGGGTCTAATCATGACGGCGTCCGTGGCACGCCTGGCACGCTCAGCGATGCTCAATGTGCTGGGCCAGGACTACGTGCGGACGGCCCGCGCCAAGGGCCTGGGTGAGCGGCTGGTGGTCGGCGACCATGCTCTTCGTTCGGCCCTGATCCCGATCGTGTCACTGACTGGCTTCTGGGGCATCGGCCTGATCGGCGATTCGGTGACGACCGAGCTGGTTTTCGCCCGGCCCGGGCTGGGCAAGCTGATGGTTGGCGCGATGCTCCAGAAGGACTACACCACCCTGCAGTCGGTCATGGTCGTCTACACCGCTTTCGTCGTCGGCATCAATCTCTTGACCGATCTCACCTACGGGCTGGTCGACCCGCGCGTGCGGAGATAGCGGAGGCCTGCCCATGGCGACGCGCGTGGCGGCCACGGCGCCAGTGAGATCCGCAGCGAACGCCCGAACGCGCGTGCGAAGCGAGCGGGCGCGGCTGTGGACCACGTTCGTCCGCAACCGAGCGGCCGTCGTCGGTCTCGTGCTCGCGCTGCTCATCGCGACAGCCGCCGTCGGTGCCCCTCTGCTCACGCCGCACGATCCGCTCGATCAGCAGGCGATCAACCGCATGAAGCCGCCCGATGGGGCCTACCTGATGGGGCGCGATACGTTCGGCCGCGACATCTTTGCCCGCGTGCTCTTCGCTGGCCGCATCTCGCTGGCGATCGGCATCGGCGCCGTCTTGCTGGGCGGCGCGTTCGGTAGCCTGCTGGGGCTGGTCGCCGGACTCAGCGGCGGGCGTATGGAGAATCTCATCATGCGCGGCGTCGATGTGCTGATGGCGTTCCCGAGCCTGCTGCTGGGTCTGGTGGTCTTGACCATGCTTGGCCCCGGTCTGGACCGCATGATCCTGGCCATCGGCCTCTTGCTCTCGCCCCCCTTCGCCCGCATCGTCCACGGCTCGACGCTGACGCTCAAGCAACAGGAGTTCGTCCAGGCGGCGCGCTCGGTCGGGGCCGGCTACGCCCGCATCCTGACGCGGCACATCCTCCCCAACGTGCTGGGCGAGATGGTCGTGGTCGCTAGCCTGTGGACTGCCTCGGCCATCCGGGTCGAGGCGAGCCTGAGCTTTATCGGCCTCGGCGTAGCTCCGCCCACGCCGACCTGGGGCAACATGATCCGCGCGGGACTGCCCTTCCTCGCCAACGCGCCCTGGCTGTCCGTCTTCCCCGGCCTGGCGATCCTGCTCACCGTGCTGGCCTTCAACCTGCTTGGTGACGGCCTGCGTGATGTCTTCGACCCGCGCTCGCAGTAGCCTGACACGCGGTATGAGGTCGTCGAGTCAGCCTATTTCTGGGCTGACAGGAACTGGACCAGGTTGCTCAGCTCCTCCGGCGGCAGCGTGTTGCCGTAGGCGGGCATGTTGGCGCCGCCGTTCAGGATGCGCCAGGTGAGGTAGTCCGACGAGCGCTGGGAGCCGATGTGCGTCAGCTCGGGGCCGCGCTGGCCGCCCGCGCCGGCGATCATGTGGCAGTTGATGCAGCCGCGCTGCTGGTAGGACTGGGCTCCCTGAGCGGCGTTGCCCGAAAGCGACTGCGTCACGCTGGCCGGCAGCGTGGCCGCCTGCACCGGTGACCACGGGGCGACAGCGCCCTGGTACACGAGCACGGGGATGCTGACCGCGAAAATACCCACCACCACGATGGCCCACGGCCGCCGCCGCGCGCTCCGCTCGCCGAACGGCGCCACGAAGGGCAGCATGATGAACAGCAGACCCAGGAGCAGGGGGAACAGGATGATGAACTGGTCCTCGATGATCGGCGGGACCAGTGCCAGCAGTGCGAAGTACCAGAGCAGGTACCAGTCGGGTCGAGGATAGGCCTGGATAATCGTCGGGTCGGCTTTGTTGCCCAGCTCCGGCGGCCCGAAGATGATGGCCAGACCGACGACCACCGCCCCCACGGCGAGGGCGAAGACCACGTCCTTCCAGGCAGCATCTGGCCAGAACGGCACCCCGACCCGGTGGATGATGGCCTTGTAGCGCGCGTGGTACGTGCGCCTGTCCACCGGCTCGCCGGGCACCGGCGGGTCCGAGACGCCGTGGAACAGCACCAGGAACAGGTGCAGGCCGAGCAGCCCGAACATCACCGCGGGGATCACGAACACGTGGGTGGCGTAGAACCGGGTGAGGGTAGCGCCGCCGACCGTCCCACCGGCGAAGAGGACGCCCGTGAGCCAGTCGCCAATGAACGGCGCCCGCGACGCCTGGGCGGCGCCGACGACCACTGCCCAGTACGCGTCCTGGTTCCACCGCAGAAGCTGACCCGTGAACGCCATGCCGAACGTGAAGATGAGCAGCACCGTCCCGGTGAGCCAGTTCACCTCGCGCGGGTACTTGAACGCCCCGATGAGGAACACCTGGGCGGCGTGCATGCACACCAGCAGCACCATGGCCGAGGCGCCCCAGAAGTGGATGCCCCGGACGACGCTCCCCAGAATGGCCTGGTGGGTGATGAAGTCCAGGCTCTCGTACGCGCTGTTGGGCGCCGGGACGTAGCTGAACGCGAGCGCCACGCCGGTGACCACCTGGACGATGAAGGCGGCAAGAGTGGCGCTGCCGATCGTGTAGTCCCAGCCGGTTGGGGCGACGGGGTGCTCGATGAGGGGCTTGACAGTCGCCGAGAAGCCCGTCCGCTCGTCAAGCCAGGAGCCGACGGCGCGGACTGGGTTGATCATGCGCCACCCCCGCGCGGCGGCGTGCCGGGAGCCTCGCCGAAGGAGATTGGCTGGGTCAAGATCTCTACCTGGCTATTGTTGACGCGCACCTGGTAGCGCACCAGCGGGCGGGGTGGCGGGCCAGCGGCGACCTGCCCGTCGGCGTAGTAGACCCCACCGTGGCAGGGGCACAGGAACAGCTCGGCGTCGGGCCGCCAGTTCACCGGGCAGCCAAGATGGGTGCAATTCAGGGCGAAAGCGGTGAAGTCGTTCTGGCCGGTGCGCCTCAGCCATAGGGAGGTGCGGGCCGTCTGCCCCGCCCAGGGCAGCGGCGAAGGGTCGTCGTACGCCACGGCCACCGTGTCGCCCACCTTGAACGTGTCGACCGAGCCCAGCTGCCGCCAGGCGTTCTGGGCGGGATTGAGCAGGGGGCTCAGGAGGTAGGCAAGGATGGGCACGCTGAGGATGGCCCCCGCCAGCGCGCTGAGCCAGAGGCTTATGCGGCTGAGGAAGCGGCGTCGGTCGAGAACGGCCCCGCTGTCTCTCTCGCGCGTGTCGAGAGCGGCCGCCTCCCCGCTTCCGCTTGCAGCCTCAGTCGTGTCCACGTGACTCATGGCGCAGCTCTCCAATCCAGCCTGCCAGGGACCACGCCAGGAGAGCGGCGCCGGCGGCGGTGAACACCAGGCTGGTCACCAGGCCAAACAGGAGCAGCGTCACCGCGAGCCCGAGCACGGGCGGCCAGACGGACGGCTCCGGCAGATGCGCTGATGACTCCCGTCCGTTCATCCAACCAGGCTCCACAGGTACACGAGTGAGAAGACCACTACCCACACGGCGTCGACAAAGTGCCAGTAGATAGAGACAGCCTCGACCGCGACACGCCGTTTGCCGCCGACGAAGTCGCCCGCTCGGGCCAGGCCCAGGACGATGGTCAGGGCGATGAGCCCGACGGCCACGTGGGAGCCGTGGAAGCCCGTGAGCGTGAAGAACGCCGTCGTGAACAGGTTGTCGCCAATGGTGATGCCTCCGCGGTACAGCTTCACGTACTCGCTCAGCTGCCCCGCGAGGAACACGACGCCGAGCACGATAGTGGCCAGCCACCAGGCGCGGAAGCCGCGCTGGTTGTCCGCGTGGAGGCGACGCTCCGCCTGGTAGATCGTGAAGCTGCTGGCGAACAGGGCGAGGCTGAACAGCCCGGTGATAGCGACGTCGAGGTCGTGGGGGCCGGGGCCGCTAGCGCTGCGCGTCCGGTACTCCACGAACGCCGCTATCAAACAGGCGAAGAAGGTGATCTCCGAGAAGATGAAGCACGCCGTGCCAAGTACGGGGATGGACCAGCCGATGACAGGCAACCTGGCCTCGGCCGCGTGCGTCGGGTCATTGGCGCTGGGGGCGGCCTGCGCTGGATCGGCGTCGAGGCCACGGGTCCGGATCGCGTCGTCCTCGGCTCCCCGGGTCTCCGGGTGCGCGAGGTCCCACAGCGGTCGGGCGCTCGTGATGGCGGGCAGGGTGACGAAGTTCTCGGCCGGCGGCGGCGAGGTCGTAGCCCACTCCAGCGTCCAGGCGTTCCAGGGGTTGTCGCCGGCGAGCGCCCCGTGGCGGAGGCTGTCGAAGACGTTCCAGAGCAGAACGAGCACGGCCACGGCCATCACGAACGCGCCGAACGTCTCGATCCCATTCAGGAGGCCCCAGCCGGGCAGGTCGGGGTAGGTGTAGACGCGTCGCGGCTGGCCCATCAGCCCCAGCAGGTGCATGGGCAAAAATGTCAGGGTGAAGCCGACGAACGTGAGCAGGCAGCCGATCTTGCCAAACCTCTCGTCGAGCAGGCGGCCGGTAATCTTGGGGAACCAGTAGTAGGCGGCCGCCAGAATGGCGAACAGGCTGCCGCCACCTATCACGTAGTGGAAGTGGGCGACCACGTAGTAGGTGTCGTGGGTGTGCCAGTCGACGGGCACGGTGGCGAAGTGGACCCCGCTGAGGCCGCCAAACGTAAATTGGACGAGGAAGGCGATGGCATACCACATGGACGTGGTGAGCTGGAGCCGCCCGCGCCACATCGTTGCCAGCCAGCTGAACACCTTGATCCCGGTGGGGACGGCAATCGTCATGCTCGTCAGGCCAAAGGTGGCATCGGCGAGCTGCCCGAGCCCAGTGGTCAGCATGTGGTGCGCCCAGACCGTCATCGACAGGAAGGCGATGGCTATGCCCGAGCCGACGATCACCGGGTAGCCGAAGATCGGCTTGCGCGAGAACACTGGAACGACCTCGGAGATGATGCCGAAAGCCGGCAGCGCCATGATGTACACCTCGGGATGGCCGAAGTACCAGAACAGGTGCTGCCACAGGACGGGGTCGCCGCCGGCGCCGGTATCGAAGAAGCGGCTTCCCAGCAGCCGGTCGAACACCAGCATCACCTGGGCAGCGGTCAGGGCGGGGATGGCGGCCAGGATGAGGAAGCCCGTGATCAGGGACATCCAGACGAACACCGGCAGCCGGAACCAGGTCATGCCCGGCGCCCGCATCTTGACGACTGTCACCACCAGGTTCAGCCCGGTCAGGATGGTGCCAACACCCGTGACCAGCAGGCCGAGCGCCCAGTACTCAGTGCTCGTCTGCAGGGTGTACGGCCGCTCGCTGAGGGGCGCGTAGCTGAACCAGCCAGTATCTGGCGGGGCGCCGGCCAGGAAGCTGAAGTAGATCATCAGCCCGCCGAACAGCAGGAGCCAGTAGCTCAGGGCGTTGAGTTTGGGGAACGCCATGTCGCGCGCCCCGATCTGGAGCGGCACTATGTAGTTGGCGAACCCTAAGAGCATGGGCATGATGACCAGGAAGATCATCGTGACGCCGTGCGTCGTGAAGACCGCGTTGTACTGGCCGGGATCAAGGAAGGTGTTGCGCGGCACGGCGAGCTGGATCCGGATGAGCAGCGCCTCGAGGCCGCCGAGCGCGAAGAACACCAGCGTCGTCAGCAGGTACAGGATGCCAATCTGCTTGTGGTCGGTGGTGGTCACCCAGCGCATCAGCCGCAACGACCGCGGCGGCGCCACCAGGGGCGCGGGCGTGGGGTACGGGGAGACGACGGTGGCCACGACTACTTCAACCCCTCCAGGTAATCGGCGAGTGCGGCGATATCCGCATCTGACAGGTTGGGGTAGCCAGGCATCAGCACGCCGGGCTTGACGGCCTGGGCGTTGCGGAGCCAGCGCCGGAGATTGTCGGGCGTGTTGTCCAGCACGCCCGCGCCGATGATGCCGCGGCTCCCGAGATGCGTCAGGTTGGGGCCAACCTGGGCCGCGGCGCTGGTTCCCGCGATGGCGTGGCAGCTGACACACGTGTTCTGCAGGAACACCTGCTCACCGCGGCTCCCGGTCGGCGCCGCCGGCTGCTGCTGCTGGGCCACCCAGGCATCGAACTGGTCGCGCGGCTGGACGACGACGCGCTCGCGCATCCAGGCGTGCTGGGCGCCGCAGTACTGGTTGCAGCCGCCCTCGAGCGTCCCCACCTGCGTGGCGCGGACCGACATGTAATTTACCTTGGTGGGGATGGCGTCGCGCATCCAGCCGATCTGTGGCACCGAGAAGCTGTGGATGACGTCGCCGCTCTCCATATGGAGCACGTACGGCGTGTTGACCGCCACGTGCAGCTCGTTGGCCGTGACCACGTGCTGGTCGGGGTACTGCAGCTCCCACCACCACTGGTGGCCGATGACCCTGATCGTCTGCGAGCCGGGCTCGGCAGCGTTGACCTCTGTCATCGTCTGAATGACGAGGACGAAGATCACGAACAGAATGGCGGCAGGAGTGACGGTCCACAGGATCTCCAGGCGCCGGTTGCCGTGGTTCTGGGGCGGATCAGGCTCGCCAGTGCGGCCGCGAAACCGCGTCAGGGAGTACACGATGACCCCCACGATGAGGACGAACAGCACCGCCGAGATCGCCAGCTCCACCCAGAAGAGCGAGGTGATCGCGGCGCCCTGGGTCGTGACCGGATCGAAGGAATCGACACGCGCGCCGCAGCCTGTAGCGGCCACCGCGAGGACCGTAGCGACGACGACGGCGCAGGCTGAGCGGGTCATACCCAGGTCTCCTCAGAGTAGCCGTTTTCTGCGCCGCGTGTGTTTTCCGGCATCCACGCGCCGGGCCTGGCTAGCCCGCCCCGGCGGCGCTGGCGTCCGTCCGTCTGTGACGTTTCTGTATCCCCCTCCATCTCCTTTATCCCTTAATCGTTAACGCCGGAGTAACCGGTCGGCCGGACAAGGGTGTGCACGGGGCGCTCTTTCCAGGTGTGGGGTAGAACGGACGTGCCAGTGGAGGTCTGGGGACTGGTTGTCCGGCTATCCGGCCCCTGCTGGCTGAGCCGTCGCCGCGCCCGGCCGCGGCGTCGCGGCCGGGCGCGGGTGGCGAGCCCCGGGGCACCCAGCGGACACGTCTGTCCGGCGGTTATCCCCAGCGCGTCCGGCGAGCGGGGATAATCCCTTGCGGAAGTACGGAGCACATCAAGAATGGCGGACGAAGACGAACATCGAGACCAGAGGGCGGCACCATCGGGGCCGCGCGCCCCGGGTGTGGACGTGGACGAGGCGCACATCTGGGTCAAGGCGGGCGACGGCGGCAATGGTGTCGCCTCGTTTCGGCGGGAGAAGTTCGTCCCTTTCGGCGGCCCTGATGGCGGCGACGGCGGCCGCGGCGGCAGCGTCTACATGGAGGCCGCCTCGAGCGTCTCGACCCTGCTCGAGTTCGCCCGTCGCCGCCACTTCAAGGCCCAGGGGGGCGGGCCGGGGCGTGGCAAGCGCCAGCACGGCAAGGCGGGGGACGACCTCGTCATTCACGTGCCGCCGGGCACGATCGTCCGCTCGGAGGACGGCATCGAGGTCGACCTGCTGCGCCCGGGAGACAGGGCCATGGTCGCCCGCGGTGGGCGCGGCGGCCTGGGGAACACGCACTTCGCCACCAGCACTGACCAGGCGCCGCGCGTGGCTCTCAAAGGGGAGCCAGGGGAGGAGCGCTGGCTGGATCTGGAGCTGAAGACCATCGCTCAGGCGGCCCTGGTTGGCGAGCCCAACGCCGGCAAGTCGAGCCTGCTGGCCGCCACGAGCGCGGCCCGACCGAAGATCGGCGCCTACGCTTTCACCACACTGAACCCGAACCTGGGCGTGGCGGAGCGGCCGGACGGCGCCGTCTTTGTCCTGGCGGATATCCCGGGCCTGATCGCGGGCGCCCACACGGGCGCCGGTCTCGGCCACCGCTTCCTGCGGCACGTCGAGCGGGCGCCGATCCTGGTGCACGTGGTCGACGCCAGCCGCCCCGATGCACTCGAGGCCTACCGGGCGGTGCGCCGTGAGCTGGAGGCGTACAAGCCGGAGGTGGCGCAGAAACCGGAGGTGGTCGTGGCGAACAAGCTCGACCTGCCAGGGGCGCGCGCCGGCTACGACGGGCTGCGCGCCGCCCTGCCCGACCGGACGGTGATCGGCACGTCCACCGTGACCAACGAGGGCATCCCGGCCCTGCTCCGGGCCGTCTCCGAGACGCTGGCGGCCCAGCCGACCGCGGAGCTGGATCTGGAGCAGGCTGGGCCGGGCGGTGCTGTCCGCGTCTACCGCCCGGCGCGGGCCGAGGAGGGCCCGGTGACGGTGGAAGCTTCCGAGCCCGGGGTGTACCGTGTCCACGGCAAACGCGTGGAGCGCATGGTAGCCATGACCGATCTCGCCAGCGAAGACGGCGTCGCCCACCTGCAGCGGCGGCTCACCCGAATGGGCGTCTTCGCCGAGCTGGAGCGCGCCGGCGTCGGCGTTGGCGACACGGTCATCATTGGCACCTGGGAGACGGAGTGGGGCGTATGAGCTTTCTGGCGCGGCTGTTCGGCGGCGGCCGCGCGGGCGCGGCGAGCGCTACCGGTAGCGACAAGGCGAGCGGGAGGGACAAGGCGAGCGGTAGCGACAAGGGGATCTACTTTGCCGTCAAGTGCCAGGCGTGTGGCGAGGTCATCCGGGCCCGGATCAACCCGAGCTCCGAGCTGTCCCAGGACGACGACGGCAAAACCTATTTCGTCCGCAAGGTGCTGGTTGGCAAGGGCTGCTTCCGCCCCATCGAGGTGCAGCTCCGTTACACGGACCTGCGCGGCAAGCTGGCCGACCGCGAGATCACAGGCGGGACGTTCGTCGAGACACCTGCCGACACTTAAGCAAGCCGCTACGCTGCTCGACGCCGAAAGCCTGACGCTTTATGCCCGCTGAGGGGTCGCGGCTGGGGCTGCTCGGAGGAACCTTCGACCCGCCACACGCCGGCCACCTCGTCGCCGCCCAGGAGGCCGCCTGGCAGCTCCGCCTGGATCGCGTCCTGTTCCTGCCGGCGCGGCAGAACCCGCTCAAGCAGGGCGAGCCCATGTCCTCGGCCGAGCACCGCCGTCGCATGGTCGAGCTGGCCGTTGACGACAACCCCCTGTTCCGGCTGTCGACCGCCGACATGGACCGGCCGGCGCCGTCGTACACGGTCGACCTCCTGCGGCAGCTGCGCCAGCAGCTCGGCCCCGAGGCGGAGCTGTTCTTCCTGGCCGGTGCTGACATCCTGCCCGAGCTACCCTCCTGGCACAGGCCGGCCGAGATCCTGCGACTGGTGACGGCCATCGCCGTGCTCAGCCGCCCAGGGTGGCCGCCGCCGGACGGAGCGCCGGTCGCCGACAGGCTGGCTGCCCCGCGCGGCCGGATCGTCGGGCTGGGCATGCCGGGAGTGGACGTCTCGTCCAGCGACCTGCGCCGCCGCGTGCGGCTCGGCCAGCCGATCCGCTACCTGACGCCGCCGGCCGTCGAGGCGTACGTGATGGCGCAGGGGCTGTACCGTGGTTCGTCAGGCCGTGGTTCGACAGGCTCACCATGAGCGGCTCTTGGCAGGCCCACCCTGAGTACCGCTCACCCTGAGCTTGTCGAAGGGCCAGCGCGCAATCGGCTACTATCCGGCCCGCGAGACTCTGTGCTACCTGTCGACCTGCAGACCTTCATCAAGTTCGCCGGACCCGTTGGGGTGGCGCTCGTCGTCTTCGCCGAGACTGGGCTGATGGTGGGCTTCTTCCTGCCCGGCGACAGCATGCTGTTCACCGCCGGCTTCCTGGCCTCGCCCGGCGTCCACGTCTTCAACATCTGGTTCTTGAGCGTCCTCACCGCCGTCGCCGCGGTGCTGGGCGACAGCACCGGCTACGCCATCGGGCGGGTGCTTGGGCCGCGGCTGTTCACGCGCCAAGATTCGCGCCTGTTCAAGAAGCAGCACCTGCAAACAGCCCAGGCCTTCTACCAACGCCACGGCGGCAAGGCCATCGTGCTGGGCCAGTTCATGCCCATCGTGCGGACCTTCTGCCCAGTGGCCGCCGGCATCGGCCAGATGAGCTACGCCCGGTTCTTCGGCTTCAACGTGCTCGCCGCCCTGCTGTGGGGTTTCGGCGTCCCCTGGCTGGGCTTCTTCCTCGGCAGCGTCATCCCGGACATTGACCGCTACCTGCTGCCGATCATCGCGCTGATCATCGTGGCGTCGATTGCGCCCAGCGCCATCCACCTCTGGCGGGAGAGTGGCAGCGACATCACCGCGTGGGCGCGCCAGAGGCTGGCCGGGCGGCCCGCGAGCAAGGCCGAAGACTAGCCGTTAGCCGTTAGCCGTTAGCCGACAGCTGCCAGCTAGCAGCTCGTGGAGGCAGCGGCGCGGCCCTCGTTCGCAACCCCGGAGCGGAAAATCGCGTCCTATCGGCACGTCTGGCACACTTCTACCTGCGAAGCCGGGCGCTCGTTTGGCGACAAGGACGCCTTGCTATGAACAACAACACGATCAAGACCACCGTTCTCCTCGCGGCCCTCACCGCCCTCCTCATCGCCATTGGCGGCGCCCTCGGCGGCCGCGGCGGCATGGTCATCGCCTTCGCCCTGGCGGTCGTCACCAACATGGGGGCCTACTGGTTCTCCGGCGACATCGCCCTGCGCATGGCCGGCGCCCGCGAAGTGTCCCCGGAGCAGGCACCCGACCTCCACCGCCTGGTCGACGAGCTAGCCATGTATGCTCGCTTGCCCAAGCCGCGCGTCGCCCTGATCGATTCGCCGGCGCCCAACGCCTTCGCGACCGGCCGCGACCAGAACCACGCAGTGGTCGCCGTGACCACGGGCATCGCCAGCCTGCTCACGCGCGACGAGCTGGCCGGCGTCCTGGCGCACGAGCTGGGCCACGTCCGCAACAAGGACATCCTCATCGCCAGCATCGCCGCGACCGTCGCCGGCGCGATCACCATGCTGGCCCACATGGCCCAGTGGGCTATGATCTTCGGCGGCGGTTACGGCCGCTCGGATGACGACGACCGCGTCGGCGGCCTGGAAGCGTTGGTGATGATCATCGTCGCGCCCATCGCGGCCACGCTCATTCAACTGGCCATCTCGCGCAGCCGTGAGTACGCCGCCGACGCCACTGGCGCCGCCATTGTCGGCAACCCGGACGCTCTGGCGAGCGCGCTCCAGAAGATCGAGTGGGCCTCGGGGCGCCAACCGCTGCCCGTCGACCCGGCCACGGCGCACCTGTTCATCGTCAACCCGCTCAAGGGTGGGAGTGTGAACGTGGCTGGCCTGTTCAGCACCCACCCACCTATAGAGGAGCGCATTCGCCGGCTGCACACCATGCAGCTGAGGGCTGTTGCCTGAACTTTAACTTGGGCTTCGTCGTCGTCGTCCTCCTCATCCTGGCAAACGGTTTCTTCGTCACCACGGAGTTCGCCCTCGTCTCATCCCGGGGCATGCGGATCGATCAGCTGGCGGCGTCGGGCAACCGCGCCGCCCGCCTGGTCCAGCGCGCCAAGGCGAACCCGACGCCGTTCATCTCCACCACCCAGCTCGGCGTCACCCTCGCCAGCCTGCTGCTCGGCTGGCTTGGCGAGCAGGCCTTCGCCGAAGCGCTCACGCCGCCCCTGGTGGCTCTGTTCGGCTACGCCCACCAGGCTGTCGGGGACATCGTCCCGAATGCCCAGGACTCGGCTTTGATCACTGCCCACGGCATCGCCACAGTGCTGGCCCTGCTGGCCATCACCTTCTTCCACATCACCCTTGGCGAGCAGGTGCCCAAGATGCTCGCGCTCCAGCGCGGCGAGAGCATCATCCTGCTGAACGTCCAGCCGCTGGTCGTGCTCGGCTTCATTTTCCGACCCTTCATCTGGCTGTTGTCAGCGTTCACAACTGTCGTCATGCGGCTGGTTGGGCTGGAGTACCGCGGTGAGCAGAATGCCGTCCATTCGCCAGAGGAGCTGCAGCTCCTGGTAGGGCGGTCGGCGCGGGCCGGGCTCATGACGGCGCCCGAGCGCGAGCTCGTTGAGCGCGCTTTCGCGTTCAGCGACCTGACCGCCGCCGAGGTCATGGTGCCGCGCACCGAGGTGGTCGGTTTGTCGGTCGCCGCGACCGGGCAGGAGGCTATCCGTCTGGCCCTGCGCTACCGGCACAGCCGGTTCCCGGTGTACGAGGGGACGATCGACAACGTCGTCGGCGTGCTCTCCACCAAGGACCTGCTCAGCGTCGCCTCGCGGCGCGGTCTGCGCACCCCGACCGCGCCGGACCTCAGCCTACGCCGGCTCATCCGCCCGCCGGTCCTGGTTCCGGAGGGGGCCGAGGTCTCGGAGGTGCTGGCCCGCATGAAGGCCGCCCGCCAGCCGATAGCCGTGGTGCTGGACGAGTACGGCGGCACGGCCGGCATCGTCACCCTGAAGGACCTGGTAGCCCGCCTCGTGGGCGAGATGGGGGACGAGTACGCGCCGGCGGGCCACGAGCTGCGTACCCTGCCCGACGGCTCCATCCTGGTGGACGGGCTCGCCCTGGTGACCGACGTCAATGCCGAGTTGAACACCCACTTCGACGCCAGCGAGGTGGATACGATGGGCGGCCTGGTGTTCTCTCGGCTCGGGCGACGCCCACGGGTGGGGGACGAGGTCGCGATCGACGGGGCGTACCGCGCCCGGGTGGAGCGGCTGGACGGCCTGCGCATCGCGCGGATCCGGCTGCTGCCGGTGGGGCCGGGGAGCGCGAGCATCGCCGCGCGCGAGCCGGCCGCCGAAACCCCCGCCCAGACGGCTCGCGAGCAGTAGCCCAGGCCGGCTCGGGTGTACCCTGGGGTAGTCAGGAGGAGCCATGCAATCTGTCAACCCCGCAACCGAAGAGGTGCTCGAGAATTTCGAGGAGCTCTCCCCCCAGCAGGTCGACGCCGCCCTGCAGCGGACCCACGACGCGTTCCTCGCGTGGCGGACCACCGGCTTCGGCGAGCGCTCCTCCCGCGTTCAGGCAGTTGGTCGGGTGCTGCGCCAGCAGAAGGCGCGCTGGGCCCGCCTCATCACCGAGGAGATGGGCAAGCCGATCGTCGAGGCGGAGGCCGAGGTCGAGAAGTGCGCCTGGAACTGCGACTTCTACGCCGAGCACGCCGCCGCTTTTCTCCGCGACGAGCACGTGGACACCAACGCCCAGGAGAGCTTCGTCGCCTTCCAGCCGCTGGGCGTGGTGCTGGCCATCATGCCGTGGAACTTCCCGTTCTGGCAGGTCGTCCGCTTCGCGGCGCCGGCGTTCATGGCCGGCAACGGCGCCGTCCTGAAGCACGCGTCCAACGTGCCGCGCTGCGCCCTGGCGCTCCAGGAGGTGTTCGAGCAGGCCGGGCTGCCGAAGGGCCTGTTCCACACGCTGCTCATCCCTGGCTCGGGGGTCGAGGCGGTGATCGCGGACCCCCGCGTCGCGGCCGTCACGCTGACCGGGTCCAGCGAAGTGGGCGAGCAGGTGGCCAGCGCCGCCGGCCGCCACCTGAAGAAGCAGGTCCTGGAGCTGGGTGGCTCGGACCCGTTCATCGTCCTGGCCGACGCCGACCTGGACGCGGCTGCCAGGACCGCTGCCCGGGCCCGCAACCAGAACAGCGGCCAGAGCTGCATCGCGGCGAAGCGGTTCATCGTGGAAGCGGCCGTGGCCGAGGAGTTCACCCACCTGTTCACGGCGGCCGTGAAGGCGCTCCACGTCGGCGACCCGACGCAGCGGGACACCAACGTCGGCCCCATGGCCCGCGGCGACCTGCGTGACACGCTGCAGCGCCAGGTCGACGCCTCCGTCTCGCAGGGCGCCCGGGCGGTGCTCGGCGGCGGCCCGCTCGATGGCAAGGGCTACTTCTACGCGCCCACGGTCCTCGAAGGAGTCTCGCCCCAGATGCCGGCGTTCCGTGAGGAGCTGTTCGGCCCGGTCGCGGCCGTCCTGCCGGCCCGCGACGCCGACCACGCCATCAGCCTGGCCAACGACACCGAGTACGGCCTGGGCGCCAACCTCTGGAGCCGCGACACCGAGCGGGCGAAGGCGCTGGCGCGACGGATCGAGGCCGGCAACGTCTTCATCAACGGGATGGTGGCCTCGGATCCACGGCTGCCCTTCGGCGGCGTCAAGCGCAGCGGCTACGGCCGCGAGCTCGGCGCGTTCGGCATCCGTGAATTTACAAATATTCAGACTGTGGTGGTAAATCCACAGCTCCCAGGTGTGCAGCAGAAGGCCGCCGAGTAGTCCCCTCAGGCGCAAACAGGTACGTCACGTCTAGCTCCGGGACCCGCGCGTGCGGGTCCCGGATGCGGATCTCTCGGACCAGATCCCGAATGATTCGCCGCTTGGCAGCACGGTCGTCGGTGGCTTCGATGTCGTCAATCTCCGCGTGGAGCCGGCGCAAGAGATCTGCCATTGCGGCCAATCGCGCTTCCAGCACATCGACGACCTCCGTCTTCGCGGCGAAGTCGGCTTGTTCTTGCTGGACGGCAGCGATCAGTGCGGCGTTGGCGACCAGATCTTGCTCGATTTCGCGAGCCGACCGCGTCCCTTCACGTAGGACGCGCCGAAGCGCGAGGCGGGCCTGGTCCAGTTGGTGGCGCCGCTGCTGGAGCGCGTGCGACTGCTGCTTGGATTCTGCGCTCTCTTGGTGTCGGTGCCTCACGTACTCGCGTAGCTCCTCAAGCGATTCTTGCGGGTGACGGATGTGCCAGGCCAAGTCCGCCCAAAGCGCCGCCTCGGCCTTGTCTGCCCGCACGCTGCGCGAGGGGCACCGCACACCACGGCGCTGCGCTGAGACCTTGTCCGTTCCATTGCAGGAGTAGTAGCGGTACCCATTGGCCGCCCCACCCGTGAAATGCAGCCCACAGCGTCGCCCATCGTTCAGCTCCGCGTCGCAGACAATGAGATTCGAGAGCAGATACACCCAGCCGTCGCGGTCGGTCGGGAAAGGATGGCGGGCCATCAGTCAACCCCCTGTGGATGGGCCACACATGGACGGGCTATCCTGCAGGAGCAGCCCAGGGTCGGACGTACCCGGGGCGAGCACGGGCGTGTGGGTGAGCCGAGCGGTACACTTGTCATGCGGGCTGTTCCCTTACAATTGCAGCTCGCCGGCCCCGGGGTGTTAGCGCACGCCCGGGGCTCTTTGCGTACTTGGAATTGTAAGGTCTGCCCGCTTTGGACGGGCGCACATATCAGAAGAACCTAGCGCGCTTGGCCGTCGGGCAGAGACTAAAGCGGTGTCGCAGACGCCCACTTAGCTTCGAATGCTGCGCCAAGTTCCGCAATAAGCCCCTCAGCGACCTCACGATCCAACCGAATCACGAAGGACTCCTTGCCTCCAATGTCCTTCAGCCCGTGCCCGACCAATATCAACGTGTCGTCTGTGAGCACGTAACGGTCATGCATTGTGGTCGGGGCTGTGATGGCTCCCAGTTGCACGTGTGGGTGCTCCCGCCGAAAATCTGCAATGGCTCGCCCGACAGCCCCTTGATTCTCATTTGTCCGCGCCGTAAGGAACCGTACACGCGAGGCACCCGTGATGAGCGCTAGGGAGTCCAGGCTTCGGACTCCATAATATGGATCGTTGATTCGGACATCTCCCTTCAGGCCGCCGAGCACCTCCGCCAAGTGACGCCGCGCGCTTCTCGGCCTTCCTGCCTCGATGTAGACGACGTTCAGCGCGGTGCGCGCCAGGACCGGCTCGACCAGCCTCCGTCCCGGAGTCATGATCCGATACTCAGTGACGCCGCTGGCCGCCCTCAGCGTGATCTTGTCACCAGCCCTTTTCAACGCCGGCCCTATCTGACGGGGTGACAACGCCACGCCGGCAGCTTGAAGTGCTGCACTAATGCCTGATGCGCTCAACCAAGGAACATGGCACTCGTCCTCGGCGATGAGCAATGCGCCCAGAGCTTTCAGTTGGGCATTCGGGAAGTCCGCAAGAACCTCCTTGCTCGGCTGGTCAAGGCGCCCAAAGCAGTCTTCAATAGGATGGGGCATACGTCAGTTCGCAAACTTGCGGCTCGCATCGTACAATATCCACGCAGTGTAGAGGGAGTGCGAGGTGTTTGACACTGAGTCCGATGAAGGGGTTCAGGCAGCGGGTACGGTGGAGGAACTCACTCCGACCGCAGGCTACAAGCTTGTTCTGAAAGGGCCTGGCCTTTCCATCGAGAGGGATCTTGACGGCGGACAGCTTCTCAGTGTGCTGAACTTGGTGCTGGGTGGAAGCGCAGCGCCGATACAGCGTATGCCTGTGCAACCTTCCTTGCCGCCGCAAGCCGTGCAGCAAGGAGTCTCTGCTCCGAGTGGCCGTCCCATGATGGCATTGCGAGAGTTCCTGAAACGGTGCTGGGGCGAAGACGATTCCCCAGAAGGCTGTGGCGGTTGTTGCATATGCTAAGGAAATCCTGGGGCGGGATACCCTTGGACGAAATGACTTCACTCCACTGCTTCAGCGTGCTGGCGAGCCCCTACCAGCAAATTTCGGACGAGACTTGAAGAATGCAGTCAGTCAGGGTTTATTGGCGGAGTCCCACGATCCGCCAGGAGAGTTTTACATCACCGCAACCGGTGAAGCTGCCCTGGCGAGTGGATTCGGCACTCCCAATGGCAGGTCTAGGAGACCCAAACGGCGCCAAAGGAGAGTAACCAGAGGTAAGCCTGAAGCGACCGATAAAGAAGAGGCAACCGGGTAGTGCTTGTCACCCAGGAAACCCGGTATCTGCCTACCGATGCTGGTGTGGAAAGTACCGCTGTTCTCACTTGAAGGAAAACGGGATGGTGTCGAGGTACACTGAGTATGTAATGGGGCACCAAGTGTTTCCAGTCGTCTTGGGATGAATCGGCCCAGCCAGGGAGGCGGCTCCGGTGCAGACTGGGAGCGAATGACGCCTGTCGGCATCCTGGCCGACCAGTACTGGCAGGGGGTCATGCGCCGCAACCCCACGCTGGCCACCTTCTTTGGCGACTTCCAGTACAACGACCGGCTGCCAGACGTCGGGCCGGCCGGCCGGGCCGCGGAGCAGGCTGCCCTGGAGGAGCTGCTCACGGGGCTGGACGCGGTAGCCGGCTCGCCAGCCCCGCCGGAGGGGGAGGACGCCATCACGGCGGACATGCTGCGCCAGGCGGCGGCCGCCGGCCTGGCCGCGGTGCGCCTGCGGCTCGACGAGATGGCGGTCGACCAGATGGAAGGGCCGCAGGTGTGGCTGCCCGAGCTGCTCAACTGGCATCCCACCGACACGCCGCGGTACGTCGACGAGCTGATCGCCCGCTACAGCGGTTTTTCCGCTTACATGGACGCATACCTACAGAACCTGGCGGACGGGGTCCGGGACGGTCGGACGGCGCCGCGCGCCGCCGTGGAGCGGGTGGTGGCGCAGCTGCGGGCGCTGCTCGCCGCCCCCGCCCAGGAGTCCCCGCTCGCGGCGCCAGCACCCGGGCTGGCGCCGCGTCCGGCCACCGAGCTGGTGCGGGCCATCGCCGACGTCGTCTACCCGGCCTACCAGCGCATGCTCGACTATCTGGCCGACGAGTACCTGGAGCGGCACGCCCGGGAGCAGCCGGGGGTGTGGTCGGTGACGGACGGCGAGGAGATCTACGCGGTGCTGGCGCGCCAGCACACCACCACGGATCTCACCCCGGCCGAGCTGCACGCGATCGGGCGGGACGACCTGGCCGGGATCCACGCCGAGATGCGCGCCATCATGGGTCGGCTGGGCGCGTCGTCGGAGAGCATCCGCGGCTTCACCGAGCGCCTCACGCACGCCCCGGAGAACCTGCCGTCGACCCGGGCGGAGATCGTGCAGACCGCCGAGCGGCTGCTGGCTGAGGCGCAGGCGGCGCTGCCCCGGGCGTTCGGCCACCTGCCGCGCACACCGGTGGTGGTCAGGGCGATCGAGGAGTACCGCGAGCGCGACATGGTGGCCGCCTTCTACAACCAGCCGGCCGCCGACAACTCGCGCCCCGGCACCTTTTACGTCAACACCTTCGAGCCGCCGTCCCGGCCGAGGCACACCCTGCCGGCCCTTGTCTTCCACGAGAGCGTCCCCGGCCACCACCTCCAGATAGCTGTCGCCCAGGAGACGGCCGGCCTGCCGGCGTTCCGCCGTATGAGCGCCGGCTTCATGGCCAACGCCTTCGTCGAGGGCTGGGCGCTGTACACCGAGCGCCTGTCCGACGAGCTCGGGCTCTACCCGGACGACCTGGCGCGGTTCGGCATGCTGGGCTACCAGGCCTGGCGCGCCTGCCGCCTCGTGGTCGATACCGGCCTGCACGCGCTTCGCTGGAGTCGGGACCAGGCGATCCAGTTCTTCTTCGAGAACGTCGGACTGACCGAGCGCGAGACGGTGAACGAGGTGGACCGCTACATCATCTGGCCGGGCCAGGCCCTGGCGTACAAGGTTGGCCAGCGTGAGATCGAGCGGCTGCGCCAGGAGGCCGCGGCACGGCAGGGCGCGCGGTTCGACCTGCGCGCCTTCCACGACGAGGTCCTGCGCCACGCCGCGGTGCCGCTGTCAACCCTGGAGCGCATCGTCGAGACCGCCTTCCCGTCTGAGGCGCTGAGGCGCTGAGGCGCTGAGGCGCCTGGGCGACCGCGCTCAGGTAAACTTCTCTGGTGCACCTTGTTCTCGGGGAGCCGCCGGTTGGCCTGCGCCGGCCTGTCCTACTGGCCGGGTTCGGCGGCTGGGGGGACGCCGGCAGCGCCGCGAGCATCGCGTTGCGCCACCTGCTCGGCGACCACGCGCCCACCGCCACCGCGATGGTCGACCCGTCCGCGTGCTACGACTTCACAGTTGCCCGCCCGCTGAGCACCAGGAGCAACGACCGCCGGCGCTGGGTCCTGGAGTACCCGAAGGCCGCCTTCTACCCGGTGCGCCTGCCAGACGCCGAACAGGACCTGCTGGTGCTGCTCGGGCCTGAGCCGCACTTCCGCTGGCCCGAGCTGGCGCCCGCCATCATGGCCTACGCCCACGGCGCCGGCGTCGAGGCCATGCTCACCCTGGGCGCCTACGTCGGCCCTGTCTCGCACCGCACGGCGACAGTCGTCCGCCGCACGCTGGACCCGACGTTGGGACGGCGCCTGGCGGCGCTCGACCTCGCGGACACCGAGTACGAGGGACCGACCGCTTTCGTCACGGCGCTGCTCCACGCGGCCGGCGGCGCCAGCGTCCCGGCCGCGAGCCTGTGGGTGGCCACGCCGCCGTACCTCCAGGCCGGCAACCCCGTCGCGGCGCTCGCCCTGCTCGAGGCGGCCTGCCGCGTCACCAAGCTGCCGCTCCAGACCGGGCAGTTGAAAGAGGTGGCCGAGACGTTCCTGCACGACGTCGAGGCGGCGCTCGAGGAGCATCCTGAGCTCGCCGAACAGCTCAAGGAGATGCTGGAAGCCGAGGCCCAGGGCGTCGACGAGGACGAGGATGAGCTGTCCGGGCCACCGCGCGCCCGCTTCCGGGGCCCCGACCCGGACCGCCCGCCCCCTGACGCCCCGCCCGGCCTGCCCACGGGCGCCGCCCTGGTCGAAGCCGTGGAGCGCTACCTCCGCCAGGCCCGCGGCGACGACGACCCGCCGCCCAACGCGCCACATTCTTAAATTTAGGCCCACCATGGCTTCACCGCGCCTAAGCAGGTGGTCATAGTCCTTAAGTCTTGCTCCATTCTGATCAGCTGAGCTCCACCTGCTCAGGCCCTTGCCTTTGTTCGCGCTACGCGCTTAGCCGCGCCCGTGGCTGAGGAGGCTGGAGCGCCATTACCCCTGGCCGTCGTCGGGGTCGTCGTCTTCCTGGTGACAGCTGACGCGCGCGTCGTCACCCCACTGCTCCCCTTGATCGCCCGCGACTTCCACGTCGACGTTGGCGCCGCCGGCTGGCTGGTGACGGCCTACGCTATCCCGTACGGCGTCTGCCAGATAGCGTACGGGCCGCTTGGCGACCGGCTTGGCAAGCTGCGGGTGATGAACGCCGCCGTGGCGGTGTTCGCCGTTGGCACCATGGCGTGCGCTTTCGCACCAACCCTGCTCATGCTCGACGCCATGCGGCTGATCACCGGCGCGGCGGCCGCGGCCGTCATCCCCATGGCGTTCGCCTACATTGGCGACACGCTCCCCTATCGGCAGCGCCAGGCGGCGATCGGACAGGTTCTCACGGCCGTGACGCTGGGCATCGTCCTGTCCGCGAGCCTGGGCGGCATCTTTGCCGACTTCCTCAGCTGGCGCGCCATCTTCGTCCTGTTTGGCACCGCCTCGGTCGTGGCCGGCGTGGCCCTGTGGCGCGCCGTCGGCGGGCTGCCGGCCACTCCCGCGGCCAGCTCTACTCGCATCCGCACCCGCACCCGGCCACCAGCCTCGTGGGCGAGGTCGCTCGGCGGGTACCTGCGTCTGCTGGAGCGGCCCGGGCCGCGGCTGGTCATCGGTACCGCCTTCCTGGAGGGAGCGCTCTTCTATGGCGTGTTCACCTTCATGGGCGCGTTCCTGAAGGATCGCTACGACATGCCCTACGTGGCCGTCGGCTTCATCCTGGGCGGGTACGGGCTCGGCGGCCTCATCTACACGCGCATCATCCCGCTCCTGCTGCGCCGGCTCGGCGAGCACGGCATGATCGTCGTCGGCGGCTGCGCCACGTGCGCCATCTTTCTCGGCCTCGCGTTGATCCCGAGCTGGCTCCTGACCATCCCGCTGACCCTGCTTCTCGGGATCAGCTTCTACATGGTCCACAATACGCTGCAGACCCGGTCGACGGAGCTGGCGCCAGACGCGCGCGGCACGTCGGTAGCGCTGTTCGCGTTCGCCCTGTTCATGGGCCAGGGGCTGGGCGCGCTGGCGATGGGCATCATGGTGGACCACACGGGGTACGTGCCCGTGTTCGCCACGGCGGGCGTCGGGACCTGCCTGCTGGCCATCGGCTTCGTCCTGGCGGACCGTTCATCCCGCGTCCGCTCCGAGGCGCACGCGGCCATCTCTACCCCGACCGCTGAGAGCCCAGGCTAGCCGTCGTCCGTTCAGGTGCTCAAGCTCAAGCTCAAGCTCAAGCTCAAGCTCCAGTTCAAGCAGTCGCCGCGGCCGGCGTGGGGGCCAGGGCGTCGTACCGTTCGGCAGCCAGCTGGACTGTGAGGTCCACGTCCTGCTCGAGGATGAAGCCGTCATGGGCGAGCCGCTCCGCGGCGGCCCGGGCCTGGGCCAGGTAGGCGTCGCGGTCGCGGTAGCGCGCGGCGACGGCTGGCCGCGGGTCGCCGCGCTGCTCCTGCTCGCGCGCGGTCTGGGCGAACGGCAGGGTCGTGCCCATCATGTCGAGAAGCTGGCCGGCGCCGCCCGTGGCGCGATGGCGCGCCACCCAGCCCGTGTGGGTGGCCGCCGGCACGCTCACGTCAGGCACCCGGATGCCGGCGACCTCGTTGCCGTCGGCATCCACGGCGGAGACGTAGCTGGCGTACGGCTCGCCGCCGCCGGGCCGCCGCAGGCGGGGCAGCTGCCCCACGTCGAGCAGCCCCAGCCCGGGCAGCGCGCGGAGCTCGTCCAGGACAGCCTCGCGCGTGGCGGCGGTGCCGTCCGCCAGGCGCGGGAACGCGCTGCGTGGCGGCTCGGCGCCCTCGGCAACCCAGCGGTCGAGATGTACCAGGAGCGCGCGCTCGACCGGGGTCCCGTCCACCATGGTGAAGCGGTTGGCGCCCCGCGCCCCGATCGGGGTGGTATCCGTCGCCGCGACCAGCCCCGGCCCGTGCTGGTGGCCGGCGAGCAGGTAGATCCGCTCCTCGGGCGGCGGCTCCACGTCGCGCGTGCCGGTCGGGTCGGTATGGATCAGCGAGCAGTCGCTGCGCCAGTATTCGGACGAGGTGTTGGTGGTAAAGATGCGGGGGACGCCGCCGAGCTGCCGCTGGCGCCGCAGCAGCCCGTCGATCTGGCCGGTGAGCGGGTCGGTGAGCTCGTCAGACGCGAACGGGAACAGCCCGCCGGAGCCCCGCGGGTTCGTCTCGGACGGCTGGCCGTAGCGCTGGTTGAACTCGCCGCGCCGCGCGCCGGCCACGTGCGGGATGAGGCCATCGAAGACCTGCCGCCCGGCCTCGTCCTGGTTCAGCCCCGCGTACAGGAAGTAGCGCAGGAACCGTCCGCACTGCGAGCGGCCATGGCCGTAGGTGAAGTCCAGGCGGCCGGCGGCAGGGTTGTCGCCGGCGTCGTGGCGCAGCCACGCGACGCAGTCGCGCGTCGCCAGCAAGCCAGTGCCCACCACCGGGCAGGTGCGCGTGGTGTAGACCAGCTCGTACCAGCGGCCGGGCAGAAAACCGCCTGCCAGCCAGACTGACGAGTCGTCGGGAACGGGCCGGCCAGCCTCGTCGCGGGCGAAGCGCCACCGTTCCCGAGGGATGGGTGTACGCGGGCCCTCCGGCGTATCGCGCACGGTGAGCTCGGCCGTCGGCTCGTCCAGGTCGGCCGCCGGGTACGGCGTGTGCGCCAGCGCCTGGCGACCAGGCTCTGCGTGGAGCGGCCAGTGCGCCAGCCTCTGGTGGGCGTGGGCGTAGTTCGGCTGGAAGGCGACGGTGACCCGGCCGCGGAGGGGGGCGCCGTCCTGGCCGAGCGCCTGCGGCGTCTCGATGCCCATGAGCCCGGGCTGGCGCTCGACGTCCCACTGCCAGCCGCACATCGCCACGGTCCAGCCGCGCTTCATGAGGAACCCGTCGCCCACGTCTATGTCGTCGGTAGGCGGCAGGGTCGCCGGCCGAGCCGGCACGTGGTTGTACGGCACGCCGACCCGTTGGCCGCGGTTGACCACGTAGTAGAGCAGGCGTCGGTTGGCCCGCCCGGGGTCGGCCGGCTGGAGCAGGACGAAATCGGCAGCGAAGCGGACGCGGCCCTCGGCGTCGCGAGGCGACCTGTCGAGATCGGCGATCCCGGCGTTGGCCGGGTGGACGGGGTCGACGGCGAAGCGCAGAATGCCGTCCAGGCGCTCGTAGTCGTACGGGAACGGCGTGCGGCGGGCGATGTCGACGTGCAACACTGACATGGCGGCTTCTTTCTCAGCTCAGGCGGGAGCGTTGGCGGCGAGAGTTCTGGCCGCCAGGGGGGCGGTGGCGTGCCTTCTTCGTATTCGTACCAAGGGTACTCGCCGAGTGGCGACGCGGGTCCAGGCGCCCCCGTGGCCGACAACATGCCAGCAGCATTGCAGAAGCATGCGGCTTGCACTAAACTAGCGCGATCGCGGGCCCCCGCCCAGCCCAGTCCACGCGAGGTCGTGTTGGCCTTCCCAGACACTCTCCGCCGCCTGCGCCTGGCGAGCTTCATAACCCAGGCCGAGCTGGCGCGCCGGTCGGGCGTTCACGCCCTCACCATCACACGCCTCGAAAATGGTCGCACCGCGCCGTCCACACGGACCGTCCGGGCGCTGGCCGCCGCCCTCGGCATCGCCCCCGGCGAGCTCGCCAGCCCCGAGGAGGTCGCCGAAGCAGACCGCCGGCAGCGCCGCCTCGAAGCCTGACCGCGATGCTCGGATGCTCGCAAGCTTGGATCCTTGGCCGCCTTCCGGGGCGAGCGGCTGGAGCGGCAGCATGAAGGTTTTCTCATGACGGCGGCCTCGTGGGCTGCCATGGTGACTGTGCCATCATGATCACCGAAGACGTGCGGAGCGTCGCGGCCCCAGCTGGTGCGTCGCCGGTCGACCACGCCCCATTGCCGCGGCGCGGCCTGTTGGACCGCGATTGGCAGAAGGCGCTGGTGGTGCAGCTGGCCCTTCTGGCCGGGCTGGCCCTGCTCTGGGTGCTGTGGCAGGTCATCAGCCCGCTGCTGCACACCATCCTGCTGTTCGCGCTGGGAGGAGTGCTGGCCTTCGCGCTGGCCGTCCCGATCGACCGGCTGGCAGCGAAGATCGGCCACCGCGCCGCCGCGATTGCCGTGGTCTACCTGCTGGTGGCGGTCGTCGTGGTGGGCGGCCTGACGCTGCTGGCCGGGCCGTTCGCCGCCCAGGCGTCGGCTCTGGTGGGCGACCTGCCGCGCTACGCGACCGAGCTGCAGACCCGTCTGCCGCAGCTGCAGGATCTGCTGGCCGGGTACGGCGTGCAGACCGACGTCAAGGCCAGCGCGACCACCGCTGTCGAGCAGGCGGGGACCGAGGTCCTCAAGCAGCTGCTGACGAAGGTCGCCGAGCTGGGGGGCGTGGTGTTCGACGCGCTGCTGGTGCTGGTGATCTCGGTCTACTTCGTGGCCGGCGGGGCGCAGTTCCGCCAGCGGACGCTGGCGCTGGTGCCGCCCGGGCAGCGCGACCGGGCGCTGTTCGTCGAGGACAACGTGGCCCGGGTCCTGGGGGGCTACCTGCGCGGGCAGCTGACCCTGGCCGCCATCATCGGCGTGGCCACCGGCGTGGGCATGACCGTGCTCGGGCTGCCCTACGCGCTGGTGCTCGGGGTGCTGGCCGGCCTGTTCGAGCTGGTGCCCATGTTCGGGCCCATCCTGTCGGCCGTGCCGGCGCTGATCGTGGCGCTGTTCCTGCCGTTGCCGACGGTGGTGTGGGTGCTGCTGTTCTTCCTGGCCATCCAGCAGATCGAGAACAACGTCCTGGCGCCGCGGATCAGCGGCCACGCGGTGGGCCTGCACCCGCTGGGCGCGATGTTCGCCCTGCTCGCCGGCTTCCAGCTGGCGGGCATCATCGGCGGCCTGTTCGCGGTGCCCATTGCCGGGGTCCTGTGGGTGCTGCTAGGCGCCGCGTACCGGCAGGCCGTCGTGCCCCCCGCCCCAGCGCCCCGGTGGACGCTACCCCGCTTGCGGCGCCGCTCCCCGGGGCAGTCCGCCCGCCCAAACGGGTAAACGATCAGCCGGCAAACGAGAGGCTCCCCTGCTGATCGTCTAGGCCGGTCGAGGCCGGATCACGGACGCCCGCTCATCCTGTAGCTCACCCTGAGCTCATCCTGAGCCTGACGAAGGACGAAGGACGGGGTGGGCGCCTCTGCCCCTTGGCACCTCGTCACCTCGCGCGCTTGCGGGCGATGGCGGCGGGCGCGATCCGCTGGACGTCGCTGGCCAGGCGGAGCGCCTCGAGGGCGGCGATGAGCCAGGCCGAGACGTCGAGCTGCCAGCGGTCCAGGCCGTGGACGGCCGAGCGGGGGAAGGCGTGGTGGTTGTTGTGCCAGCCCTCGCCCAGGCCGAGCAGGCCGACCAGCCACTGGTTGCGGCTGCGGTCGGTGGTGGCGAAGGCGCGGGTGCCAAAGGTGTGGCAGACCGAGTTGACGCTCCAGGTGATGTGGTGGACGAAGAACATGCGCACCAGGCCGCCCCAGAGCAGGCCGGTCCAGCCGCCGAGGGCGAACGGGACCAGCAGGCTCAGGACGACCCACAGGGCGAAGGTGCGATCCACCAAGCGGACCACCGGGTCGTTGAGCAGGTGGCGGCAGTAGACCTCCGGATCGGCGCGGGTGGTGGCGAACAGCCAGCCGAGGTGGGCGTGGAGCAGGCCGTCGAGCGGGCTGTGCGGGTCGCCCTCCTTGTCGGCCAGGGCGTGGTGCTTGAGGTGGTTGGCCGCCCAGCCAATGGCGGCGCCCTCGACCGCCATCGAGCCGAGCGCCAGGATGACGCCGCGGGCCACCGGATGGGCGCGGAAGCTGCGGTGGGTCAGCATGCGGTGGAAGCCGGCGGTGACGCCCAGGGAGATGGGGACGTACAGGCCGACGAGCAGGGCGAGGTCGCGCCAGCTGACGGCGCGCTCCCACAGCTGGACCACCGCGAAGGCCGTCGCCAGGAACGGGACGAGCACCACCACCAGCACCAGGCTGTTCTTGACCAGCGGGCCCAGCCGCTCGCCGTCCAGCGCCAGCCAGCCCCCCGCCTGCCGCCGCGCGCGCGAACCGGGACGCGTCAGCTGCGAGGGGGCCGCGCGGGGAGCCTCCTGGGCCTGGCTGGCGTGCCGGGCATCCTCCCGCGCCTGGACGTCCGGGCGGGTGTCGACGTTGCTGATCATGCCGGTGCTCGCTCCTCTCGCTGCCTGGTGCTGTGCGCCCAGCATGGCGGGCCGGGGGCGGGTTGTCATGAAGTTTTGCTCATGACCCGCGACCCGCCCCTGGTGAACGGGTGCGGCGGCATGAGGGAAACTTCATGACACGGGGGGGCCGGGCTGCCACGATGCCAGCAGGCAGCACCGGGACCGCGCCGAGCGCCGAGGCCGGCCCACCAGGAGGAGCTGTTATGGCGGGAGAGCAGAACGCGGGCGTGGTGCGCCGGGTCATCGACGAGATCTGGAATGGGGCCGACCTGGCTCTGGCCGACGTTCTGTTCGCCCCCGGGTACGTCAATCACGAGGGCGTCATCCCGGACGCGGTGCGTGGACCGGAGGCGATCAAGATCAGCGTGGCCCTGTACCGGACCGCGTTTCCGCAGCTGCACGTCACCGTCGAGGATCTGGTGGCCAACGGGGAGACGGTGGCGCTCCGCTGGACCGCTCGCGGCGCACCGCCGACCGGGCGCACGCGTGAGGCCGCCGGTGACCGGGGCGGGGCGCTCACGGGGGTCACGCTCAGCCACCTGTGCGGCGGCCAGATCGTGGAGAGCTGGACCAGCTGGGACGTGCTGGATGCGCTGCGCCGGCTGGGGGTCTTCCGCCGCGCCGAACCGCACCGGACAGCCCGGTGAACCGGTAAGAGATCGTCTGGCCCCGCTACACAGACAGCGTCGTGCGCGCGCCCGGCCGCGCGGGTGCGGGTGAGGTGCGCGGGATGAAGAAAAGCTCATGACAGGGCGCGTCTCAGCGGCCACACTGGTGCTAGGTGTCGCCGGACGGAGCCCGTGCTCGCGCCGGACACGGACAACTGACAAGGAGGCAGCTCGATGGCTGAAGATCGCGTACGGATCCGCCCTGGCGGAGAAAACAATGTACCCACTAGCGACAGGACGACCAGTGGCGGGCTGGAGAGCCGGGGTCCCGCCGTGCATCAGGTGGAGGAGGTGCGCGAGCGCGAGGTGCCCGATGGCTTCAACCTCGGCAGCGACCGGGTGCACTGGGGCCCGATCGTCGCCGGTCTGGTGACCGCCTTGACGACGCTGCTGCTGCTGAGCTTGCTCGGTCTGGCGGTCGGGCTCACGACGGTCAACGCCGGCACGGCCGCGGCGCAGGGGGGGCCGCCGCCGGACGCGGGGCGCAACTCCGCCATCTGGGCCGGGGTCTCGGGCATCCTGGCCTTCCTGCTGGGCGGCTACGTGGCCGGCCGCACCGCGGCGGTCTTCAGCCGCGGCTGGGGGGCGCTGAGTGGGGCGCTGGTCTTCATGCTGGCGGTCCCGCTGATCCTGTGGTTGGCCGGACAAGGGCTGGGGACAGTTTTGGGCTCGCTCGGCGGCCTGGCCAGTGGGCTCGGCAACACGCCGGGTGCCGCCCAGAGCGCCCAGGGTGCCGCGGCGCAAGCGCAGGCGGCCGCGCAGAACGTGCAGCCGATCGACGTGGCGCGGGCGGCCGAAGGGGCCCGCAATACCGCCTGGGGCGCCCTGCTGGGGTCTTTGCTGGGGCTCGGGGCCAGCGCCCTGGGGGGCGCGATGGGCACCCGCCACCCGACGGCCACCGAGCGGACGACCAGACGGGTCGTCCGCTAACCACTACCAGGGTCCGCCGTCGTGCGACGGCGGACCCCCGACCCGTGGCCCGGTGGGGCCGACAGTTCAGAGGGGATTCCTGATGGCGAAGAGCTTTGCGAGCCAGGTCAGCGATGGCATGGACGTCTACGACAGCAACGAGGACAAGATCGGCACGGTCCACGAGGTGTACGACGCCACGGCCGCGGAGAAGTCCAGCAGTGGCGGCGGCTACCTGCGCGTGCCGACCGGCTTTCTGGGCATGGGCAAAGAGCACCACATCCCGTTCAGCGCGATCCGCGACGTGCGCGACGGCCGCATCCACCTGAGTGCCGCCAAGGACCGCCTGGACGACCTCGGCTTCGACGCGATGCCGACGGAGATGGAGACCGAGGGCGGCTACGACGGCACGACCCTCGAGCGGACGACGACGACGACCACGACGATGGCGGACGCCCCGGCCATGCCCCGGGCGGAAGCGCCGCGACCAAAACCAGCACGGGCGACACCCGCCGATGACGGGCGGCGCAAGCTGCAGCTGCGCGAGGAGGAGCTGATCGCCCGCAAGCGGTCGGTGGCATCGGGCGAGGTTGGCATCCGCACCGAGGTCGTCTCCGAGCAGCGGACGCTCGAGGTGCCGGTGACCCACGAGGAGGTCACGCTCGAACGGCACGCCGGCGACCGCCGCCCGTCTGATCGTGCCATCGGCGAGGGCGAGACGATCTCGGTGCCGCTGAGCAAGCAGGAGGTGACGCTCGACAAGCAGGCGGTGGTGTACGAGGAGGTCAACGTGGGCAAGCGCGCCGTCCAGGAGACCCAGCAGGTCTCGGGCACGGTGCGGCGCGAGGAGGCGGTCATCGAGAAGGAGGGCGACGTCCAGATCGAGGGCGGCCCCGAGCAGACACCCCGCCCGCGGCGGACCTAGCGCTGGTGTGACCGCACCGTGGTCTCACGGTGCGGTCAGCGGCGCCTCCGCTGCTCCCGTCGTGGGCAGGAACTCGGCGGATCGGGCGCGAACCCGCTCCAGCTCCGCCTCGCTCAGGATGACTGGGTCGCCCAGGCGCAGCGCGCGGTAGTACAGCTCCGCCAGGTACTCCACCTTCTGAGCTGCCACGTACGCGCTGTCCAGGGTCACGCCCGTTGCCAGAACGCCGTGGTTCTGCAGCAGCACAGCCATCGCCTCGCCCATCGTCGCCAGCGCGCCGCGGGCCAGCTCCTCCGTCCCGTAGGTGGCGTACGGGGCGACGCGGATCGGGCCGCCGAGGGTCACGATGTCGTAGTGGATAGCCGGGATCTCGCGCCGGCAGGCCGCGAACGCCGTGGCGAAGAGCGAGTGCGTGTGGACAATCGCCCGCCGCTCGGGGTGGGCGCGGTACACGGCCAGGTGCATGGGCAGCTCGGACGAAGGTCGCCACTGCCCCTCGACCACCCGTCCGTCGCCGGCCACCACGACGACGTCCTCCGCCCGCATGGTGGCGTAGCTGAGCCCACTGGGCGTGATCAGGACCGAGCCGGTCTCCGGATCGAGCGCGCTGACGTTGCCCGAGGTGCCCGTGACCAGACGGTCCTGCACCAGGCGTTTGGCCGCGTCAGCCACGGCCGCACGCAGTTCCTCACGCCGGGCGGCCACGTTCGCCTCCGGCGTCGGCCGGCGCTGGCGACCACGTGACGACGCCGACGCGGACCGGGTCCCACGACGCCGCCACGCGCCCCTCCCGGGCAATGACACGCTCGCGCAGCACAGCCTGCAACGCCTCATCCTTGACAGAACCCGGTCGTGTCCACAGCTGGCGCCGCGCCAGGGCGATCAGGTCGTCCGGACTGCCGAACGTCTGCGGCGACCGGGCCACGAAGCGCACCTCGAACAGGCGGCGCCGCGCCAGCAGCAGCGCCAAGAACTCGGGCAGCGACGGCAGCGATGCCCGCGCCTCGTCATGGACGGCTGGCCACATCTGGTCGAACGGGTGGGTGGGCGGCCGCTCCAGCATCACGCAGACGCACAGCCGGCGCGGGCTGGCCTCCATGGCGTCGAGGAACCGGGCCATGTCCTCGACGTCGTAGCCAACGTGCGCGATCAGGGCAATGTCCGCTGGTACCGGCGCCGCGCTCGGCCAGCGACCCTGGATGACGCGGACGTTGGCGACCTCGAACTGGCGCATCGCGTCGCGCAGGACGGCGACCATGCCGGCCGACGGCTCGACGGCGATGACCTCCTGGGCCAGCAGCGCCAGCGGCAGCGCGAAGCGGCCGCCGCCAGCGCCGATGTCCAGCCACGTGTCGCCCGGCGCGACCAGCTCGCGCAGCGCCGCCAGCGTCGGGTCGTCGTCTCGGCGCGGGTCGGCCCGAAACATGGACGCCAGCGGCGCGTAGAAGTCGCCCGGCTCGACGTCTTCGCGCACGCGGTCCACCTGCTCGCGATTCGCGCGGACCGCGTCGGCCCAGCACTGGGCGGCGGCGTCAGGCGACGGGTGGAGAGCGTCGGGCATCAGCCGAAGCGCCAGGCGAGAAAGCCCGCGACCGCCAGCAGCAGGCTCTCCACGGCGATCCCGGTGGCTAGCCGGATGGTGGACGCGTACCAGAACGGCTCCGGGAACAGCATGATCAGGTAGTCCCGGCTCGGGTCGAGCTGCCAGAGGTCGTTGCGGAACGCGACCTGGTGGAAACGCGTCCACAACTCGGTAAAGTCGGCCAGCGACAGGACGCCCACGAGTATCACGATGGCCACCATGACGGCGACGGCGAGCATCATGTCGCGGCCAAAGGCGACGACGCTGCGCTCGAGGGCGAGGGCTGTGACGACGCGCAGCGCGCACACCACCGCCACCAGGAGGATCGCGTTCAGGAACAGCTGGATGAGGCGCTGGACGTCCTCCATGTGCTCGACCTCCCGCTCGTTGAACAGCGGCCGGTGCGCGCCATTGACGACCACGTCCATCTGCAGGCGTCCGGGCGGGGACTGGAAGTAGGCGATGAACGCGTCGGCGATCTGCCCGAGCTGGGCGTCGTCCAGACCGGTGGTCTGCGCCACGCCGTTGTCGCGGAAGCCGGCCAGCATGAACTGGCGGTCCGTCACCAGCGAGCGCAAGTTCGCCGAGATGAGGCCAAGCACGAGCGCCAGCACGAAGGCCACGCTCACCACCGCCCGCAGCCAGCCGAGCAGGTCGGGCGCCTGCGTGCCTTGAGGCGCCACGGTGGTGGCAGTCACGACGGGCGGCTGGCGGTCATCGACCGACCGGTTCGCCTGAGCGCGTAGCGCGAACAAAGGCAAGGGCCTAAGCAGGTGGAGCTCGGATGATTAGAATGGAGCAAGACTTCAGCCCACCTGCTTAGGCTCACGCCTGCCGCGTCCGTTCGAGCCTGGGCATCGGTGGCGGGGTGCTGGCGACCTGGAGCGCATCGTTCACGCGAGGATAAAGCAGCCAGGCGCTGGCCAGCCCGAACAGCAGGCCCGTGGCCAGCCGCAGCTCCCAGGTGCTCTCGCGCCAGCCGAACAGCTGGGTCGTGCCGTCCAGCGCCATCGGGGCCGCGAGCAGCAGGTACGGCAACAGCCCGAGGCTGGCGCGACCGAGCTGGCGCCCGCGGCGCGCGTACAGGATGCCGAAGCCGAGAAGACCCGTGTAGATGGCCAGGTCCCGTTCGCAGAACGCCATCTTCCAGCCGACGTTCTGGCCGCCGACGAAGGTGAACGGGTCGCCGCCCAGCGCCCCCACCTCGGCGGCCAAGAGCACGGGCCGGGGCCCGAACAGGAAGAAGGAGCGGAAAGCCCATTGGTGGCAGGTGGCGTGGTACACCCGGTACACATCGCCCGCCAGGTCGCTGGCGCCCAGAGCGGCGAGCGCAGGCGCCGCGAACGCGCCGCCCAGGAACAGCACCACGAACAGGTTGACGCCCAGCAGCCAGCGGCGCGCCAGAAAGCCCAGGAGCGTGTCGGCGACCGCGACGATGGTCTCGGCTGCTCCGCGCCGGGCGCATGCGTCCCCCTGGGGCGTGATCATCCGCCGCCGCCGCCACGCGACGGAGCGCTGGCCAGCGCCCGCTCGATGGTCTCGGGGAAGAGCGGCGCGCGATATTCGCGGCCGCCCACGATGAGGACCGGGATGTGGACGCCGTACCGCTCCGTCAGCGCCGGATCGGTGCTGATGTCCACCATGTCGAGCGTGTGGCGGTAGCGTCGCCGCAGCCGGCCCAGCGTGGCGACCGCCGTCTGGCACAGGTGACAGCCAGCCTTGACGTACAGCGTCACCCTCGGCACGTCGCCGGTCATCCCGCCGCCCCGTCCCGCCGCGGACCGCCAGGCCATGGCCATGGTGCCATCTTCACCAGTCGGCGCCCGGCGACCAGCACCGCGCCAAGCGCGATCAACTGCTCGGCCTGGAGGCCGCCGACGAGCGGTGCGTCGAGCCGCACCTGGCCAAGCACGATTCGGGCCGCGCCGTAGAGCATCAGGAACAGGCAGAAGCGGACCCCCGGCCGCGACAGCCGGCGCCGCTGCGCCGCCAGGAGCAGGAACAGTCCCAGCGCGATCAGCCCGTCATACGCCTGGGCGGGGTGCCGCGGCACGCCAAAGTCCGGCGTTCCGCTGAGCGGGTCGAGGTAGCGCGTGCCCCACGGCGCCATCGTCGGCGTTCCCTGGCCGACGCCCTGCACCAGCTCGCCGAGCCGACCGATGGCGATACCGAGGGCCAGCCCTGGCGCCGCCGCGTCGGCGACCAGCCAGGCGTCGAGCTTGCGCGCCCTGAGATATGACGCGGCGACCAGCCCGCCCGCCGCGATAGCGCCCCACAGCGACAGGCCCGTGAGCGAGATCCCCGGGAGGCCGCCCGGCTCGACGAGGTAGCGGTCCACTGCCCCGAGCACGTGCACCAGGCGCGCCCCGAGAACGCCGACGGGGATAGTCCAGGCGAGCGCGTCGAGCAGCGGCTCGCGGGGCAGACCCATGGCGCCCGCGTCGCGCAGAGTGGCGGCGACGCCGCTGACGAGGCCAACCAGCGCCAGGAGCCCGAACCAGCCGACGGCGTACGGCCCGAGCTTCATGGCGATAGGGTTCAGCGCAACGACCACGACCGCCGTCAGACAGCGATGAGCTCGATAGCGACGTCGCCGACCTCAGCGTCGAGCCGCTCCCGCTCGATGAAGTGGACCACCTTGCTGACCATCTCGTCCGCGTGGCGCGCATCAGCGGAGACGCACACGATGCCGAGAGTGGCCACCTCCCACACATCCTGGGTGTCGATCTCGGCGACGGCGACGTTGAACCGGTTGCGCACGCGCTGCACCACGGACCTGACCACCATGCGCTTCTCTTTGAGAGACGAGCTCTCGGCGATGTAGAGGACGAGGCGGGCAACGCCGAGGTGCACACCCATTTATACTCGCCCGTTGGAGGTGGACGGGTTCCGGTGGGCTTCGCCGTCTTCAAAACGGTTGCTCGGGCAGCTTTCCTGTTCGAGGGTGGGTTCGACTCCCATGCACCTCCGCCACCCGTTCTTGATGTCAGAAGCGGCCCGAAATCGGCTGTTCGGCGTCCAGACAGTGCCTGTCTATGCGAGTCTCGAGTGAGTTCGTCCTCCCGCAGGTGACAAGGGGCTACTGACGTGAAATCAGTTCAACCCGCGAGTCCATTGGGCCTCCACCGGACGTCCCAAGCGGCCAGCGCGAACAATGCTATGGGACCGAGCCGCGAGGCACGGTCCATTCGGCGGGCTGACCGGTCGCGAGAGCCACGAGGTCGAAGTCGGCGTCGTAGTGCAGCAAGGTGACGCCACACCGCTCGGCGATCGCCGCCTGGAGCAGGTCGGGCAGGCCGGCAGCTCGGTGCTGGCCGCGGCGTGCAAGGAGCTCCATCACGTCGGCAGCGCGCGCAAAGTCCCTCTCGTCCAACTGCAAGCGTGGATAGCCACGCAGCTCCTCGCGAATGGCTAGGAAATCCGCGTGGCTGCGCGCGCTGTAGAGTACCTCCAGCTCGAGCACGCCTGAGATGCCGACGTCGCCGGCCTCGAGCATCGGCAGCAAACGGGCAGCCACGTTCGGGTGACGCAGGCGCGCGAGGGCGCTTTTGTCAACCAGGTACGCCGGCTCGATCAGCGCCAGGCCCCGGCGATCAGCGCGGGATTATCCAGCTCGAGGCCGTCCATGGCCTGCAGGCGCTGTCCAAACCGGCGGCGCGCCTCGCGGGCGACGACCTCCTCCAGCGCCCGCTGGACCGTCGCCTTCAAGCCGCGTGTGCCCAGGATCGTGCCAGCACGGGCGACCAGGTCCTCATCGACTTGGAGCGTTGTCTTGTGCACGCCTGGAGTATATCTCAGACGGACAGCCGTGGATATAAGAGTCACCGCGTATTCGATACCCAGGTGCCCTCCCGACTGCTGTGCTTCACATGAATGTCGCCACAGACAGTTGATCGGTGCCCGGTGGCTGGCGCTGATCGATGCCTTTCGGCCCGACCGTACCCAGGGCTGCCACTGGTCACGTGGCTGACTTCGGTTCATACTGACCCGAACCATGCTGGCGGCGATCGGCGATCTCGTGCTGGACATCAGCATCGTTCCCGACGCCGAGCTGCGACTCGGCGACGACACGCCGGCCTGCATTCGGCTTGGCGGAGGTGGACAGGCGGCCAATTTTTGCGCCTGGGTTGCGGCGCTCGATGGCCAGGCCCGGCTCCTGACCCGGGTCGGCGATGACGACACGGGTCGCCACCTGGTTGCCGAGCTACGCGACGCTGGCGTTGACGTCTGCGCAGCGGTCGGTCCCGAGCCCACCGGCATCATCGCGGTGCTCATAGGACCGGAGGGGGAGGGCGCACGTGCCGCGCAGCGCGGCGCCATCGTCGGCCTGCGGCCGGAGGACCTGGACGATCGCTGGCTGGCCGACATCGAGCTGCTTCACGTCCCCGCGTACTCCCTGTTCGACGAGCCACTGGCGGGCGCAGCCACCCACGCGGTGCGCAGGGTCCGCCGACACGGAGCGCTCGTGGCAGTGGACCTGTCGTCGGCCGCCAGCCTGGAGACGTATGGGCCGCAACGGTTTGCGGAGCTCGTGGGCTCGCTGAGCCCCGATCTTCTGTTCGCCAACCAGGACGAGGCGCAGCGCCTGGCAGTCCCGCTGGAGGATCTGGCACGTGTGCCCGTCGTCAAACTCGGCGCTCACGGCTGCCGTATCTTCGACGACGTCATTCCGGCTCCGTCGGTGCGCCAGGTGGACGCCACCGGCGCTGGCGACGCGTTCGCGGCTGCCTTCTGTCTCGACTATCTACGATGCCGTGACGCGACGAGTGCGGCCACTCACGCGGTGGAGGTTGCGGCTCGGGCGGTTACCCACGTCGGTGCCCGCCCATGACGGTTGTCGTCGCGCCAGAGGTCGGCCAGGCCCTCGCCCGCGGCGCTGCCGTGGTGGCGCTGGAAACGTCAATCGTTGCCCAGGGACTGCCGAAGCCGCGCAATCTAGAGGCCGCTTTCGGCTGCGAAGACGCTATCCGAGCCAGTGGGGCGGTTCCCGCGACCACCGCGGTGATCGATGGCGTTCTCCGAGTCGGAGTGAGCCGCCAGGAGATCCAGACTCTGGCGGACGGGCGGGCGCACAAGGTGAGCGCCCGCGACCTCGGTTGGGCCGTGGCCCGAGGTGTCAGCGGCGCGACGACCGTCGCCGCTACCGTGCGCCTGGCGTCGCTGGTCGGCATCCGCTTCATGGCGACCGGCGGCATCGGCGGCGTGCACCTGGGCAATGCCCATGACGTGTCAGCGGACCTGGACGAGATCGCTCGGCGCCAGGTGGCCGTCTTTTGCGCTGGCCCAAAACTCGTCCTAGATATCCCACTGACCCTCGAGCGGCTGGAGACGCTCTCCGTACCGGTCGTCGGCTACGGCTCGGACGACGTCCCAGCTTTTTACCTGCGCAGCAGCGGCCGGCGCGCCGATGCCCGAGTCGACGACCCACAGGCGACGGCCGCGCTGCTGCGCGCCACGTGGGATACGCTCGGCATGGGTGTGGTCATCGCCATTCCGCCACCTCGGGAGCTGCCCGAGGCTGGTCGCATTGTGGCCCACGTGGCCGCCGAGCTGAGCGATCTGCATGGCGCGGCAGTGACGCCGCAACTGCTGACGCGCGTGGCAGAGCTGTCAGACGGCGTGTCTGTCGACGTCAACGTCGAGCTGGTGGTGAACAATGCGCGCATCGCCGCGCAGTGCGCAGCGAGCTGGGCACACCCTTTCTGACAAATTCTGACGACTCCAGTCGTCCGATCGCGAAGATCGTTGGATCGCTTGTGACGAGCCCGTCGTGACGCTAAGGAACGAAGCATGCGACTATGTCGACCACCAGCCCAAGACAGGGGGAGCCCAATGGCGACCGAACCCGCCGACCAGCTGTCCATCGCTCTCGACGTCACTGAGCACCTGATCGCCGCCGTGCGCGACGACCAGTGGGCCGGCCCCACGCCGTGCACGGCGTGGACCGTCCGCGACCTGGTCAGCCACGTCGTGGTCGGCAACTACGCGTTTGCCAGCATCCTGCGCGGCGAGCGCCCGGCGGCGCCCCACGAGATTCTGCGCTCGGGGCGCGACCTCCTGAGCGCCTATCGCGACTCGGCCGCGGCAGTGCTCGGCGCGTTCCGCCAGCCTGGCGTTCTCGAGCGCGTCTTCACCGTCCCGTTCGGCACCGTTCCGGGCATGGTGGCGCTGCACCTGCGCATCACCGAGGTGCTCGTCCATGGCTGGGACCTTTCACGGGCCATCGGAGAACCCGCCAGCTTTCCCGATGACCTGGCCGAACAGGAGCTCACCTTCGGCCGGGGTAAGCTGGCCGATGTCCCTTCTGACCGCTCGCCATTCGCGCCTCCGCAGCCGGTGGCCGAAGACGCCCCGGCGATCGACCGGCTGGCCGCCCTTCTGGGTCGGAGCCTGGCTGCGGAGGCGCCGTCCAGCCGGAGCGGGTCGTGATTGCGCTCGCTACCAACGTACACAGCTTCGCTCGTCTCTGGCGGAGACAGGAGCTGGTGTGGTGCTTTGCGATCTGGACCGAGCTTTCCTGTTACCAGTGGCCGCGGTGGACGACCTCGTCGAAGGAGCGGCGCTTGGGGTGGCGGATTATTGACAGCGGGCGGTCGGCTGGGTAGCCGAGGGACATGAGGTAGGCGCAGAAGCGATCCGCCGGGTGGCCGAGGATGTGGCGTGCCAGATCCTGGTCGGTGACCGAGGCGTGGGCCGTGCCGATGCCCAGGTCAGCGGCGGCGATCATCATGCTCATCGTCGCCTGCCCCAGGTCGTACTGGAGTAACCCTTCCCGTCGCGGATCGCTCTGGAGTGGGGCAACGATCGCAATGGCCGCGGCGGCGTGCGCCACGTGGCCGGCGCCCTGCCAGACCTTGGCCAGCTCGACCAGCGTGGCCCGATCAGTCACTAGGACGAAGTCCCATGGTTGCCAGTTGTTGGCCGAGGGCGCGCGGCGGCCGACCTCGAGGATCTGGTCCAGGTCGCGCTCCGCGAGGGGGGCGTCGGCGAACTGGCGGACGTTGCGTCGGCTCTGGATGGCGTCGACGGTGTTCATCAGCGCTCCATCTGGGCTACGCCGTCTCTCTGCGGACGGCCGCGACCCCGCTCGTGCTCGATGGAGGCGTGCCCGCAGCTCGGGCCGTGGCTGTGCGCGTGGTCCTCGTGCTGAGTGTGTGAACCGAGTGCCATGCTGTCCTGTCCTCTCACCGTCCTCGAATCGCGCGAGCTTGGAGGGCATGGCAGGGACACCCGGCCCACCCAGCTACAAGGGTACGCAACACGGGACGCCACGGGGTAGCTTTCGGTTCGCACCGCAGTACGGCGCTGGCACGGCGTTTGCTGCCCCGGCGTGGCATGCAGAATTTCACAACTGGAAAACCGTTAGCTGTCGTGACCGGAGCCTCTAGTGGCATCGGTCTCGAGCTGGCCAAACAGTTCGCGCAGCACGGGTTCGATCTCCTCGTCACGGCCGAGGGGCCGGATATTCAGTAGGCGGCGCGCTCCCTTGAAAGCCTGGGCGCCAGGGTGGAGACGGCTCAGGCTGATCTCGCCAGCTACGACGGCGTCGAGTCGCTGTACCGCGCCATCCAGGGGGTGGGCCGGCCGGTTGACGCCATCGCCATCAACGCTGGCGTCGGCGTCGGCGGCGACGTCGCCGGCCAGACCGCCCTCGAAGACGAGCTCAACCTCATCAACGTGAACGTCGTGTCGACGGTGCACCTGGCCAAGCGGGTGGTGCCGGACATGGTTGCCCGTGGCCAGGGCCGCGTCCTGTTCACGTCGTCCATCGCCGCCCTGATGCCAGGCGCCTTCGAGGCGGTTTACGCGGCCTCCAAGTCCTTTGTGCAGTCCTTCGCGGAGGCTCTGCGCAACGAGCTGAAGGACAGCGGAGTCACCGTGACCGCGCTCCAGCCAGGTCCAACGGAGACGAGCTGGATGCCGCCCCGCGTGCCGTACACCTCCAGGCGGTGCGGAAAGCCCGGCGTGACAGTAGTGGTCGCGGCGATGGTCGCGTGCGCGCCGCTGGCGAAGCGGAGCGTCGCCGCTAGCGTGTCCTCGACCTCGATCTGGTGGTGCAGCGTCGCGGCCGTCGCCCGCACCTCAACCGGGTCGCCCATGTACCAGACGAGCAGGTCCACCAGGTGGATGCCCTGATTCATGAGCACGCCGCCGCCGTCCAGCGCCCAGGTGCCGCGCCAGGCGGCCTGGTCGTAGTAGGCCTGCGGTCGCT
>JAABUZ0100000778.1_pt1 | contig 70883 bp, 62 predicted proteins | sample 5562091 | NCBI WGS metagenome assembly JAABUZ01 (sample SAMN12813069, study PRJNA571459) | rock metagenome | isolation source: Antarctica rocks | place: Antarctica: Victoria Land, Linnaeus Terrace sud | collected 2015-12-21 | reverse complement strand
GGCGATCTGTCCCACGGAAAGCGTGTCCTGGTTCAGCAGGCGCTTGGCGGCGTCTACCCGGCAGTCTATGACAAACTGGTGCAGGGTTGTGCCCGTAGACCGCTTGAACTGCCGGGCCAAATGGAAGAGGCTGGCGTGGGCGACGGCGGCAATCTCGGCAAGGCTGAGGTCTGCGCTCAGGTTGCTGCGGATGTAGTCGGTCACGCGGGCAAGCTGGAACGCTGAAAGGCCGTGTCCTGTGGAAGTAGGGTCTGTGGAAATAGGGCTGGCGGCGGCGCTGTAGTGCGCGAGCAAATGGGCGGCGAGCGCGGTGGAGAGGCACTGGACGAACAGCGGGCCGTTACTGCTGCCGGTCAGCGCTTCTTCTTTCAGCGCCAGCCCCAAATGCAGCAGACGCGGGTCGCTCGCGCCGAAGCTGCTGACCAGCTCCGGCGCTGGCCTGCCGGTTTCGGCGGCGGTGCGGCGCACAAGCTCCGGCTCAATGAGCAGGGCCAGGACTGTGGTGGACGTTCGCCATTTCCAGCGGCTTTCGCAGCCTGCCGGCATGAAGACGGCGTCGCCGTAAGGCTGGATATGCCGGCAGGTGCGTCCGTCGCGCTGCTGCCAGAAGTCACATTGCCCGCCAAGATTAAGGTAGACAAAATGCACGGGCATCGGCGGCTTATCCGCTCCGCCGGGCGCAGAGTGACGCTGTTCCAGGGCCAGGCCGTCCCAAACAGCTTGAACCATCAATGTGTACCGGTAATCGTGTGGGGTCATTTGCTCTTGCGGCATCATTGAATATCTCGTACTAGGCGACGCTGGCGGGCGGCAACTATACGCCATAGCGGCAGCAAGAGTACCAGTGGGACGGCGACAACAGCCAGCAGGAACTTGTCGGGTTCTTCAACTCGGAACGGCTCATATGCGGCAAACTCATTGGAAATGGTCAGCGCATGAACCAGGCCGAGACCTAATACCGCGTAAGAAGCGTAGTGCAGAATACGCCACTGGCGGCGCGGCATCTTCTTGATGTTTAGTGAGGAGACCACGACAACAAGGAGCGTATAGGCGGCCAGTGTTCCCCAAGCAATGAGGATACCCTGTTTGGGCGCGGTGAACGGCACAAAGATATTCCACCAGTGCATTCCCGTCGTGGCGTAAGCCAGGAGCAGCGGGATGGGATGCAGCAGGAACAAGGCTGCGCCAACAATGGACATGGTACGGTGGTAGGTGAATGTCTTGCTTTTCAAGAACTTGATTTTCTGGGCGGTGCGGGAAGCCAGCAGCGTGCCGCCGATGCTGCTGACGATCAGCAGGGCCAGTCCGAGCAGGCCGAGAACGCGGGCAATTTTGAGCAGCAGGTCATCGGGCATAGCGTTCTTTCGTTCTTTATTGAATGGCCCGTGCCAGGCGGTCCTGGCTTTCGGTGGTTCCTATCGCCCATTCTTCGGGCATGGGCATGGACAGGGCGTGCTCAAACTGGGCTTTGTAGAGATGGTAGTACAGGCCCCGGTTCGCCAGCAGGTCCGCATGGCTGCCGACTTCGATAATGCGCCCGTCCTGCATGGCGACAATCTTATCGGCGTGCATGATGGTTGACAGGCGATGGGCGATAATCAGCGTGGTGCGGCCAATCATCAGCCGATTCAGGGCGTTCTGGATGAGCTTTTCGCTTTCGCTGTCGAGTGCCGACGTGGCTTCGTCCAGAATCAAGATGCGCGGGTCGCGCAAAAAGGCGCGGGTGATGGCAAGGCGCTGCTTCTGGCCGCCGGAAAGCTTGGTTCCGCGCTCGCCGATTTCGGTCTCGTAGCCGCCCTCTAGGGCTTCAATGAAGTGGTGGGCGTTCGCGGCGACGGCGGCCTCGACAATTTCCTGGTCGGTTGCGCCGGGGCGGCCGTAGAGAATGTTCTCTTTAATGGTTCCCGTAAACAAAATGTTGTCTTGAAGCACCATGCCAATGTTGTTTCGGAGTGATTTGACTTTGACATCGGCGATATTGAGGCCGTCCACGCGAATCTCGCCGCCGGTGACATCGTAGAAACGGGGGACCAAGTTCACCAAAGTAGACTTGCCCGCGCCGGACGGCCCGACAAACGCGATGACTTCGCCCGGCTTGATGTCTAAATTGAGGCCTTTGAGTATCGGGACTTCGGGGTCGTAGCCGAAGGTGACGTTCCGCAGCTCGACCCGGCCTTCGATTTTGGCGGGCAGGGCAATCGCGCCTTCGGCGTCGGCGATGTCCGGGGCGATGTCAAAGATGTCGAAGATGCGGTCAATGGCCGCGCCGGCGTTTGCAATCACGGCAGCCATGTCGGTCAGTCGCTGCAAGGGCATGTAAAAGAGGCCAAGCGTGGTCCAGAACGTGATCATCATGCCCGTGGTCATGCGTCCGGCGATGACTTCATGCGCCCCGAACAGCACGACGGTGATAGGGGCAACGCTGGTCAGGACATTGGAAGTCGCCATGTTCAGCGCCTGGTAGCGCACGGTCGTCACCTGCCGGTCATACAGCGAGCGGTGCATTCGGTGGAACAGCCGGGTTTCGCGCTTCTCGCGGGCGAATGCCTGCACCACGGTCGCGCCCGCCACTTTTTCCTGCACCTGTCCCGACAATTCCGAGAGGCCTTCCTGCACGGCATGGGAGGCTTTTCGGATACGCTGGCCGTAGAACCGGACACTGAACACCCAGAACGGCAGCACGATCAAAGACACGGTCGCCATGCGCGGCGACAGCAAAAAGAGCCAAACTGCGATGCCGATCACCGAGATCGAGTCCATCCAAAGCAGCGTGCAGGCATTGCCGATAAAGTTCTGCGCGAGTGCGATGTCGGAGGTCAGCCGCGAGACGATGCTTCCCGAACGGTTTTGCTGGAAGAACGACAGCGACAAGCCTTGAATATGCTCGTAGAGGTCGTTGCGGAGCTTAAAGATAACCCGCTGCCCGCCGATGCCGACAAGATAGCCGCGCAGGAACATGACCAGGCCCATCGACAGCAAAATCATAATGACTGCGCCCAGCAAAAAATTCGCCTGTTGCGTGGGGGTCGCGCCCGGCGCGAAGCGATGCAGCAAATGATCCAGCACCGGGTAGAGAGGATTTGGCCGTCCGGTATGATGGGCGCTGCTGCCGATAATAATCCGGTCAATCACATAGCCGGTCACGCTGGTCACGATGGGGCCGACGGTGTAGTTGATGACGCCGAAGATGGTTGCCGAAATAAACAGCGGCAGGTACGGGGTCAGGTAGGCCAAAAAGCGCAGCATCGCCTGCCGTTCTTTCTTGGGATTGCGAACCGTCTCATCGGCGGCCCGCATCCGCGCTTCGGCAATCGAGTCTCGCCGCCGGCCTTTGCGGGCGTTAGGTTTTCGGGTGAAGAGTTTTTCAAATACGGCCTGCATGGATCAGTCTCCCTGTCCGAATTGCGTGTGTATTGCTATTATGCTCTATCTATACCCGTGAGTTCAACCTTTTATATAAATTTGTTGAAACCTTTATGGCACGGTTCGCTGCGGCGCGTGATTTGGCACGCGGCAGGGGTTCGTTTTGGCATTTTTCGCCGTTTCCAAGAGGGAAAGACCCCCCGGCCCCAACCACTATTGACTTGGGGGGAGGCGGAGTAAGAACCCCTCCCGCTCGTTCCTCGCTCCCTCCCCTGTTAGGGAAGGGCAAGGAGTCAAGAGTGAAGGCAGGAGAAGAGCAGGAGGGCGCGGACGTGTCGGCGGGGTCGAGGGGCGCTTCGGAAAGTTCGTTTGCGGCCTGGGTTGTCGCTTTGCGGAGCTGGTAGAGACGGTTGCTGGTTTCGAGGGAGACGGTCAGGTCGGTGTCCGGCTCATCGCGGCATTCGCGCTCGGAGATGTGCAGGTCTTCCAGAACTTGATCGCGCAGGCGGCGGGTGTAAAGCTGGGGAACGTCTTTCGCCAGCATCTTGACGGCGGTGTCGATCTGGCGCTGCAAGGCAGTCTCATGGCGCAGGACTTTGTCGAGCCTGTCCAGGCGTTCGTCTTCGGTGAGGGTATCGTCTTCAAAGAGCTGTGCCTGCCAGCGGTGCAGCCGACGCAGACGCCACGAAGCCGCCGCGATTTTTTCGACGTAGTGCTGCTCTAAAAGATTACGCGGGGTAAGCTGGCGTGTCCATTCGTCCTGGAGCTGCTGGTAGCCGACGGGGTCTTCGCCGAGGCTGGGAAGAACGACATCACGGGCAAAGAGTCCGTGGGTGGTGGCGTTGCGGCTGGCGATGGCCTTGCCGGAGTCAGTGTTCGGTCCGCAGTTGGTGGGCATGGTTTGGTTCCTGTTCCGCTCTCCCAAGCGAATGCTTATGTCTACTATTATGGCGTGTTTTTGGAAGTGTGTCAAGAGGGCAATCGGAGTTCCAGGGCTGAACCCCTGGGCTTTAAAGGTGCAAACTCCCGCCTTCGCGGGCGAGGAATTGCGCTTGCCTTTATTGCTTCAGCAGTGCCAGGGCGGCGTCTTCGCTGTCTTCAATCGCCACTTCCACGGCCCGCTTCGCTAATTTCAACAACTACTAGACGCGCCTGACAGGATAGTCTGGGAAAATGGTCTGGAACATTGCCAAGTCTACGACTTGATAAGCGATCCGACTGCCCCAGGACCGGTTCTGAGCGTTCTTGAACTCATCCCGCAGTCGGTCTCGGAATGGCCCTAACAATGGGGTGCTCCTTCGATTGGGCGGTTGTAAGAAGACGACGTAGAAGACGCGGTTCGGTACACCCGTGCCCGACCAGGTGAGGTAACTGGTGGTGCCGAGAAACTTGTCGATAATCTCGTCCCGCAACTCATTGGCTTTTGTTCTGGTTTTATAGTCTTTGTTCACGCTGCGCCAGGCCATTTGCTGATTTATCTTCCTGGTGCTCCAGCTTTTGATTTCTACCCAGACCTCTCGGCTGTCTTCCATAACTCGGAAGTCAACGCCGCGCCAGAAGGTATTGCCGTCGCGGGCAATGGCTGCATCGGGATTGTCCTCGTCAGGTCCAAGTTTGTCATGGATAGTGCTGTGACCTGCTGCGGTAAAGTCAAACCAGAAGCCGCTTTCTTTATAAATTTTCATCTTTTTGTCTTGGCCTCAGCGTCGGTCAGCGCCATGTCCTGCATCATCATTTCGTCATATTGATCCAAGATGGAGTTCGGCTCGATTGCGGCGAAATCGTCAGACCACATAGTTTTGCTGACACCGCGCTCTTTGCGAAGGCCGAAATACCGTGCCTGGACAATGTTGTTTGTGCGTCTATTTTGGGACCGTAATACGAGGTCAATTTCTTTCAGAATGACGTAGCTGTGGGTTGCGAGGAATATCTGGACGCCGGATCGGGCCAGAGCCACTAAAGCTTCAATGACTTCATCCATCCACTTAGGGTTGAGGTTGACTTCCGGTTCATCCCAAAAGAGAACGCTTCCAGGCGTAAGCCAATTCATCTGCACTAGGCGGTAAAGGGCAGACACTTTGCGGAATCCTTCAGCGACCAGAGAAAACGGCAGCCGCCGCGGCTCGTCCTGAAGATAAAACCGCTGCTCGGCTTCGTCCCATTCGACTTTACCCGGCACCAGTTTCTTTAAGGGGGCCAGCTCGCCGAGAAGCGTTCCCGGCTTATCCACGTTTATGAACAGAGGCTGTGCGGTGACCAGTGTTAGGAAATCGAAGCAGGTGCGGTCGAAGTCGGCATAGTCGCGGAGGATACCGTTCATGTTGCGGGCATGGGCCATCATTTCAATTGCTGGAATGAAGACTGGGCGGGAGGGTTGGGGACGTACCCCGTTGTCCGCCGCGACGCCCTGTATCATGCCTACCGCCCAGTCGTCTGCACCGAACTTGCCTGACACTGTTGCTTCGTGGGGTCTGGCCCGCTGGAGTTCGCTGTTTGTTCTCGCGCGGCCGGACCTGATCCGCTGGAGTTCATCGACTGTCTCCGCGCCACGCGGCCTGGTCCGCTGGAGTTCGCTGACTGTCTTAGCGCCATAGGTTTCCGTAAAGAGTTTTGCGTAGTCGGCATCCTGGCCTGAGACGGCAAGATGGCGTGCCATCTGCCAGGCGTATAGGGCTTTCATCACATGGGTTTTGCCGGTGCCGTTTTCTCCTACCAGCACGTTGAGGCCCGGTACAAACTCAAATGTCTGGTCGGTGAAGGCGGTAAAGTTTTGAAGTGTCAGCCGTTCGTGGTACGGGAACTCAGGGTTAGTCATGGGTCTTTCCAGTTCTGCCGTCCGCGACAAACAGCGTGTCTTGAACGGTCAAATCCTGCGGGGCAACAATGGCGGCAACATCGCCGGGAACGGCTTGGTTGGGAAGCGGGTCAAATGGCATGGGCGGTGTGAGCTTTCTGGGAAATAGAGTCTCTTTGTTCAACGCTTAGGCGTCGATTTCCTGCTTGAGAGAGTCAAGACGGCGTGGCAGGCAGCATTCCGGGGCGAGAGATTTTTCTTTAGACCCGCAGTAGGGTATCATAGCGACAGAAAGCACTTATTCCTAAAGCACTTATTTATTTCTACAGAAGGCAGGGGCGCACATGACGGTACTGGTCACAGGGGCATCGGGGTTTGTCGGGCGGCATATTTGCGCGGAGCTGGTGAAAATCGGGCATCCGGTGCGGGGGCTGGCGCGGCAGGTTCCCGTTCGCAAGAACCGGGTGGACGGCGTCGAGTATGTCCGGGGGGTGGACGTGGCGGAGGCCCTGACGCTGACGCCGGAGATGTTTGCGGGCATTGACGCGGTGATCCATCTGGTGGGCATTATTCAGGAAAATCCGCGCAAAGGACAGACGTTTCAGCGGGTCCATGTCGAAGGAACCCGGAACGTCGTGGATGAGAGCCTGCGAGCGGGCTTCGACGGGCGCTTTGTCTACATGAGCGCCATCGGCGCGTCCATAAACTCGCCGTCGGTGTATTCCCAGACCAAGTATCAGGCCGAGCGCATTGTGATTGGAAGCAAGCTGCCGTATACGATCTTCCGGCCTTCTTTAGTCATTGGAGCCGACGGCGAGTTTGTGGGCCAGATGAAAGATTTAGTGCTGCACGGCGGCCTGTCCGGCAATGCCCCGTTCCCATTCATTCCCGTTCCCGGCAGCGGCTTCAACTTGTTCCAGCCGATCTGGATTGACGACTTGGCCGGCTGCGTCACCCAGGCGCTTGGCCGGGGCGACACGATCAACGAGCTTTATGAAGTCGGCGGCGCGACCCAGCTCTCGTTCAATGAGCTGATTAAAGGCTTTGCCCGCGCCCTGGGCAAGCCGAAAAAGCCGCTGCTTCATGCGCCGCTGCCGCTGCTGTATGCCGCCGCGACCGTGATGGAAAAGATTTTGCCGAAGCCGCCGGTAACGCGCGACCAGCTCAAAAATCTGGGCCTCGATAATATCACGGCCAGCCAGGCCGTCAAAGAAGTTTTCGGCATTAACCCGCAGAACTTCGACGAGATGCTTTCCAAAATTTATGGATAATGAAGTACCACGGATTTCAATCCGTGGCCTTAGAACAGAGACCTGACAATGACAGCAAAATCTCCTGACGAAATCTATACCGACCCGGCCCTGCGTGGGCGCTTGAAAGACGAAATCACCCAGGGCGACAAAGGCGGGCGGTCCGGCCGGTGGAGCGCCCGCAAAGCCCAGCTTCTCGTGCATGAGTACGAAAAAGCCGGCGGCGGCTACAAAGGCGACGCGCCGACGGACGCCCAAAAGCACCTGCACGAATGGACCGAAGAAGAGTGGACCACAGCGGACGGCAAGCCGGCGGAGCGCGAGGACGGGATGCACCGCTACCTGCCGAAAGAAGCGTGGGACAAGCTCACGCCCGAAGAGAAAGCAGCCACGGAAGAAAAGAAGCACGAAGGCGACAAAGAAGGCCATCAGTTTGTTGCCAACACAGACGAAGCCAAAGAAGCTCGCGAAGAAGCGCAAAAGCACGATTGACAACAAAAGCCCCGGCGACAGTGTCTCCGGGGCTTCTTTCTGTTCTCACTCTCACTTAGCGACAGGAGTCTCCGGTTCCATCTCCATGGAATGCGTAATCTCCTTCGGGCGGGTGCCGAGGCCATCCTTGCTCTTCTTGTCCCAGACAGCTTCCATGTTGTGCTTTGTTTCTTCAAGCATCGAATCCGGCTTGAGGTTGCGGAACGTGTCTACCTCGCCTGCGGCAACGGCGGTCATCGTCGCATACATCTCTTCTGGATCGAACTGCGCTCTGGGGAAAGCGAGCTTGGCATAGTCGTAAAGCCGCTCGGAAGGATTGTCCTCCCAGCTTTCCCACGTCTGGAACCCGCGGTCGTTGAAGCCGGTCAAATAGGGGCCGGGATTCACGGTCGCCACTTCTACCCCGAATTCCTGAAGCTCCAAGCTCATAGTTTGCGCGATTGCTTCGATGGCGTGCTTGGACGCAGAGTAGATTCCGGTGAAGGGGTTGACGTTCAGACCTTCGCGGGAAGACACCCAGACAATCCGGCCTTCGCCGCGGCGGACCATCTGCTTTGCGATGCCCTGCGTCAGCAGCAGCGGCCCGATGACATTCACCTCGAACTCGTGACGGATATTTGCGCCGGGGATGTCAATGACCGAGCCGCCTTCCAGCACCCCGGCGTTATTAACTAGGATTTCCACGTTCCACGCCATCGCCTTCTTGCGATCTCCCTCATCGGTAACGTCGAGCTTCTTGACCTGGAGTGTGACTCCACGCGCCGCGGCTTCACGCTTCAGCGTCTGGACCTGGGCGTAGATTTCCACAGCGGCGATGACCTTGAAGCCTTTCTCCGCAAGCCGGAAAGAAACCTCCTGCCCAAAACCACTGCCAGCGCCGGTAACAAGTACGGTATTCAATTGTGCCATCATTGTATCTCCTTTGCCGTCTTTTAGACCTGACGCCGCATCCGTTGGCGTCAGGCTCAATTTGTGCGGAAACCTTTGCCGAATAGGTTTCCACTTATGTAGGTTTTGGCTTATGCTGCGGCAGCCACTTCAAGCGCTGAAACTCCGCCCAGCGTCACCAGCGTGCCTCGTCCTATGATGTGCTTCCAGGCATTGAAGTTCACAAAAGCCGGTGTGGAGGTGTTGGGGAGACCAAGACTCGGCACGTCCAGCGCGGCTACGATAAAGTAGTAGCGGTGGGGTGCGCTGCCCGCCGGAGGCGCTGCGCCCAGAAAAGCCGACCTCCCTGCATCGTTGTTCAGCGTGTAGGTGCCGGCGGGCAGGTCTGTGCCGCCTGCCGCGCCTGCATTGCGCGGCAGTTCAGTGACGGAGGCGGGAATGTCGCCGATGCACCAGTGCCAAAAGCCCGAAGGTGTTTCCCCGTCCGGGTCAAAGGTCATGACCATGTAGCTCTTGGTCCCCTTCGGCGCACCGCTCCAGGCCAGATGCGGGCTGATGTCCAGGCCGCCGAGAACACCCATCAGTGCGGAATACTGCGCCGGGGGAAGCATTTGACCATCGGCGACATCGCTGCTGATGACGGAAAAGGAGGGCACCTCTCCGAGCGCCGCGAATGGATTGTTCTTTGTCTGTGTCATGGTAGTTTCCTAAAACAGCAGTATCGCGCAGCGAAGTGATTGCGGTCACGGCATCCGAAAGGTTTTGGCCTTATCCGAGTGTCCGCCATCGGGCAAGTATCCGGCATCGAGAATTACCACCTCAGCCTCAAGCGGCGCTGCGGCGCGGAGCGAACACAGGCGCGAAGCGCATCGGCTGAGGACGGACATGATCAGATGTGCTGCCAAAGTGGGCCTCATCCATGAGGCCACTCGGCTGCAATTGCAGGACCCGGCTTTTCTTCTTCGCTGCTTTCTGCGCTGCCGGTCTGCGCCAACTCAGGCAGAAACACCGAGCTGCTTGAGCACCGCGTTTGCGGTGGCTTTGGAGGAGACCTGCTGCTGACCAGTGATGAGGTTCCCGTCAACGACGACGTGGGGAGTCAAAGCGGGGAGGGCCTCGTACAGCGCCCCAGCCAGGCGCAGGCGGTCTTCCAGGAGCCAGGGGGCGTTTCCTGCGAAGGTAGCCAGCGTTTCTTCCTCATTGCTGAAGCCGGTCAGCTTGCGGCCCTTGAACAGCCAGGTTCCATCAGCGCGGTGCGCGGGCAGAAAACTGGCAGGTCCGTGGCAGAGGGAAGCGACGATTTTGTGCGGGTTGTCCAGCATCGCGGTTAGTAAATCGCCGAAAGAAGGATGGACGGCCAAGTCCTGCATAGGCCCGTGACCGCCGACGATGAACACGGCATCATACAACGAAGCGCTGACATCTTCTAGCTTCAGTGTCGTGCCTAGCGTCTCTTCCAAGTTCTTTAGGTACGCCTCTTGCCCGGCGACCTCGGCGTCGTCGTTGTTGTTGAGTTCCAGCGATAAGCTGAGCTGGTCCACAGTTGGCCGAACCCCGCCGGGGGTCGCAATGGAAACTTGCAGGCCGGCTGCGGTGAAGATTTTGTGGGGATTAATGAACTCTTCCGCCCAGAAACCTGTCGGATGCGCCGTTCCATCCTTCAAGGTCCAGACCTTAGCTCCGGTGAGTACTATCAGTACTGATGTCATTGTGTTCTCCTTGTCATAATGAGGAGAAATGCAGTTGAAGCCAAATTAAGAGCAATTTAGTTCCCCTAATCACGCTGGTTTACTCTTCAACTGCGTTTTTCCTAGAAACTATGATACAATAAATCTTACGACAATCATCCGCGTCTTAAAAGACTTACTTCCCTCATAAAACGTCATGACGCAACATATTGGTTTTTTAATTTACCCCGACTACAAGATGCTCGACCTTTCTGGGCCTCTTTGCGCGTTTCAGATGGCCGGGACTTTCCTCGGCAGCCATCCTTACCGTCTGCATGTTCTGTCAGTGCATGGCGGGATGGTTCCGAGCAGCGCCGGCCCCGCGCTGGAAACACGTCCGGCGCATGAGGCGACGCTGGACACACTCATTGTTGTGGGAGGGGATGGGACGCGCCTGCTGGAAGACACCGAGATCGCGGTAATCGGCCGCGCAGCGCGGAAAGCGCGGCGTCTGGCGAGCGTCTGCACCGGAGCATTTGTGCTGGCGAGATGCGGGCTGCTTGATGGAAAGCGTGCGACAACGCACTGGAGGTTTGCTCCGGAGCTGCAGCGGGACTACCCGGCGGTCCAGGTCGAGGGTGACGCCATCTTTATCCAAGATGGTCACATCTGGACCTCTGCGGGCGTTACTGCGGGGATTGATCTGGCCCTGGCGCTGATTGAAGAAGACCTCGGCGTGGCCGTCTCCCGCGCCGTCGCGCAGGAGATGGTGGTTTATCACCGGCGGCCTGGAGGACAATCGCAGTTCTCGGCGATGCTGGAAATGACGCCGGAGTCTGATCGGATCCGGCTCGCCCTCAGCTTCGCACGCGATCATCTGGCCGAAGCGCTCCCCATTGAGCGCTTGGCTAAGGTCGCCTGCCTGAGTGTGCGGCAATTTGGAAGAGCCTTCAAGCAGGAGACGGGCGAGACACCGGCCAAAGCGGTCGAGCGGCTGCGGGCGGAAGCTGCCCGCAGCCGGGTCGAGAATGAGACGGAGGCGATTGAAACAATTGCAGCCACTGGGGGCTTCTCGGACCCGGAACGGATGCGGCGGGCTTTTCTGCGGGTTTACGGTATCCCGCCTCAGACAATGCGGCGCAGTGCACGCCGAGAGGTTGGTACAGGCGTTGGACACTTGCCTGCGACGGGTTCATAGCCCGTCCGCTCCGTAAGTGCGCCTTCCCGACCCGTGACTGCACCTTTTCGAGCTGCGCCCGGCAGGCGGCATCTTCCGTTACCTTCGACAGTGCCACTTCGGCGGCTTCCATCTGCATGACGATCCCCATCAAGACCCCCCAGTCCCTATCTGCAATCGCCTCGCCATCATGAGAGTGGCAGGCTCTAACAAAAACCGTACCTCACCCCGTCTATGCCTGCGGCATTACTTCGTGCGGCATTACTTCGTGCGGCATTACTTCGTATCGTTCCTCGCCAATCCTCTCCTTAACAAGGAGAGGGTAGTCGCTTGCCCTCCGGGTATTCAGTCCGCTCTGCCCGCCCTGGGGCGAGGACGCCAGTGCTGCGACCGGGTGAGGTCTCCGGGCGGCGGCATTTTTGTTAGAGCCTCTTAGACCTGCCTTCTAAAACAACTTTGTTCACGTCCGCGCACACGCGCCGGGTATAATCCATGTGTGTTAGAAGAATCTCTGCAAACTTATTTTGGGTACGGTGAGTTCCGGCCTCAGCAGGAAGACGCGGTGGAGGCGGCGCTTGCCGGGCGGGACGTGCTTGTCGTCATGCCGACGGGGGCGGGCAAGTCGCTGTGCTTTCAGCTTCCCGCGGCACTGTCGGATGGGGTGACGCTTGTGGTCTCGCCGCTGATCGCGCTGATGCGGGACCAGGTAGATGCGCTGAACCGCCGCCCGGCGTTCGCGGAGATCGGCTGCGCGTGTCTCACGTCGTTGCAGTCGCCGGAAGAGCAGTATGACCTGCTTCGCAAGATGCGCCAGGGGCATTTAAAGCTTGTCTATGTCGCGCCGGAGCGATTCCGGTCGGGGGCGTTCATGGACGCACTCAAAAGCGTCAAGATCGCCCGGTTTGTGGTGGACGAAGCGCATTGTATTAGCGAATGGGGACACGACTTCCGGCCCGATTATCTTAGCCTGCGCGAAGTGGTGGAAACGCTCGGCAATCCTCCTTTGCTGGCGGCAACGGCGACAGCGACCCGCCGGGTGCAGGAGTCTATTGTCGCCAATTTAGAGATGCGGGACCCGCTGGTACTGGTGGGCGGCTTCAACCGGCCTAATTTGCATTTCTCGGTGCATCGCTGCAAAAGCGACAGCGAGCGCGAGGACAAGCTGGCCCGCGCCCTGCCCAAGCTGTCGGCGCTGGGCGGCAGCGGCCTGATTTATGTGGTCACGCGCAAGCAGTGCGAGCAGGTGTTTGAGCTGGCGGGGGACGCGCTGGCGAAAGTCGGGCAGACCGCCGGAATGTATCACGCGGGGCTGGACGCCGACATCCGCAATCAAATGCAGCGGGACTGGCTGGACGGAACACGGCAAGTGCTGGTCGCGACTAACGCCTTCGGCATGGGGATTGACAAGCCCGATGTCCGGTTTGTGGTCCACTGCGCCTGCCCGGACAGCTTGGAAAGCTACTACCAGGAAGCAGGCCGGGCCGGGCGCGACGGTCTGAAAAGCCGCTGCGTCATCTTGTACCATTTCGCCGACCGCCGCACCCGCGAATGGTTTATTGACAACGAAGCCATGACCGTGGGCGATGTCGAGCGTGCCTTCGGCCAGATTCGCCGCTTCGCCGACGCCGACCAAACCGCTCGTCTGCCGAAAGGCTGGGGGAGCGCATTGGATTGGAGCGACATGAAAAGCCGCCTCGCCCTGGGCGAGCTGGAGCGCGGCGGCCTGGTCAAGCGTGTCGCCCAGACCGGCGACTCCGTTGTTCTGACGCTGGCCCGCACGGATTTTCCGCCGGATGCCCGCCGCCAGATCGCCGCGGACCTTGCCAAGCAGCGGGCCGAGCGCTTGCGGCGTTTGGACGAAATCGTAGACTACTGCAAAACTCCGTACTGCCGCCGGCGTACCGTGCTGGACTACTTTGGCGACCGTCAGGAGCCGCCGCCGACTTCGTTCTGCTGCGACAACTGCGACGCGCCGCCCGCCCAGTCGGCGGCGACTGTCTCCGGGAAAAATCTGCCGTTCGTTCCCATGCCCACGCAGATTAACTCCAGCGACATTTACTCGGTTTTGCAGGGTTTAGATGCCCTGCGCCCGGCGGTCGGCAAGGCGCGGCTGAACAAGCTGCTGCGCGGGGCAGGTTCACTCGGCGACAAAGCGCCTGCCGCCGGTAATCCTCTCAATGGTCTGTTTCGCGGCAGCACGGTCGCCGTCGTAGACAAGTTCCTAGGGTCTTTGTTTTCCGAAGGGCTGATGCACCAGGGCGATGAAGATGCCTACTTTGTCTGCACCGTGACCGCCGAAGGCCGGGCCGTTTGGCAGAGTCGCCTGCCGGTCACTGCGTCCGTCCCGCGCGGCTACGGCGCACGGCAGGACGCAGACAGCGGCGACGGCGGCAGCGACGACGTGCTGGCGGACCTTAAGGAGTGGCGCACCACGCAGGCGTCCAAAGAAGCGCTCCCGCCGTACTGCGTCTTTAGCGACAAAACGCTGATTGAGATCGCCCGCGCCCGGCCTCAGTCTACGGAGGATTTGCTGGAAGTCAGCGGCGTCGGCCCCAGCAAATTAGAAAAATACGGCGGCGACGTGCTGAAGATTACGGGAGAGGGATAGGCAGAGAAACCGCCAGTAGCTTCGGTAAGACCTCTTCGGCGCGTCCCAGCACAACCTCGTCAAACTCGCCTGCCGCGTCGCCAGCCTCCAAGTTCACCAGAACCGTGTGCGCCCCCACTTGCGCGGCAACCTGAACAAACGCGGCGGCGGGCCAGACCAGGCCTGACGTGCCGACGGCAAGGAACAGGTCACAGCCGTCAAGCGCGGCTTGGGCCTGCCGCAGCACTGTTTCGGAAAGCGTCTCGCCAAACAAAACCACATCCGGGCGCAGCGGCGAGCTGCACCGAGGACACAACGGAACCGCATCGTAGGAGCGCGTGTCGTCGAACGCGGGTAAATCGCAATCGGCGTTGGTGCAGCGGGTGCGAAACGCCGACCCGTGCAGCTCCGCCACCTGCGGGCTGCTCGCCCGCTGATGCAGGCCGTCTACATTCTGCGTGAAAAGCGTGACATTTTCAGGCCGCGACTTCTGCAAAGCGGCGATTGCCGTGTGCGCCGGGTTTGATGCTGCCGCAAGCGCGACGCGGCGGCGCTCAGAGTAGAGCTGCCACAGGCCCGGCAGGCTGCCGGGGAGCTGCCGCGCTTCGACGAGCCGGGCAATGTCTGCGCTTTCCCACAGGCCACCGGGTCCCCGGTAGGTCGGCAGTCCCGATCCGGCGGACACGCCCGCGCCCGTCAGCAGAACAATGTGGTTAAAGCCGTCAATACTTTGGGGCATAATACGTTACCATGCCCGAATTGTACCAGAAAAACTCGCACTGCTCCTACTGCGGCACGGCGTTGCCCGCGAAGGCCCCCTGGCCCCGCCGGTGCGCCCACTGCGGGAACATCACCTATTCCAACCCTCTGCCCGTATCGGTCGTGCTGCTGCCGATTGACGATGGCCTTCTGCTCGTGCGCCGCAGGCAGGAGCCGCAGGCCGGTAAATGGGCGTTGCCGGGCGGCTTTATCGAGACGGGCGAAACCTGGCAGGAAGCGGGAGCGCGGGAAGTGTTCGAGGAAACGGGGTACAAAATCGACGCGGGCGGCCTCCGCCTGTTCGACACGTTGAGCGCCCCGGACGGCACGCTTCTTGTTTTTGGCCTAGCCCCGGCTCGATCCTCTCAATCACTGCCGCCATTCACCCCGTCCAGCGAAACGTCCGAAGCCATGACTGCGACGAGGCCGATGGAACTGGCCTTTTCCACGCATACGGAGACGGCTGATCGTTACTGGAAGGAGCCGTAAGGCCCCTTGATTTATCAATGGGGATATAAGGCTCCGTGTCTTCGGAAAGACACGATGTTCGTGCCTCATGTTTTAGAACTGATTGTGGTATAATAGGCTTGTGCAAACGCTCTGCCTAAAATACAGGATTTTTCCTACCAAAGCACAAGAACGGAAACTGGCCGACACGCTGGAAACGTGTCGCCAGGTCTATAACTCCTTGCTCAATGACAGGAAGTTCCAGTACGAACTGCGCGGCAAGTCACCCAGCCGCTATGACCAGCAGAAAATGTTCCCGCAGTGGAGCAAAGACTTTCCCGAAGTCAAAGCCGTCCATTCCCAGGTCTTGCAGAACGTCGCTGTGCGGGTTGACCTTGCTCACCGCGCCTTCTTCCGCCGTCTGGAAGCGGGGGAGACTCCTGGCTTCCCGCGCAGGAAAGGAGACGGCTACGGCTCGTTCTGCTATCCACAGAGCGGGTTCAAGGTCGGTAACAGCACCGTGTCTTTGTCGCTGTTCGGCAAACAGGAGAAGGTCAAGGCAAAACTCCATCGTCCTGTCACGGGCAAGGTCAAAACGTGCTGCATTCACCGCGCTGGGCGTAAATGGTTCGCCTGCTTTTCAGTGGAGCAAGAAGACGCCTTTCTGCCGAAGTCCGAAGACACCATTGGTCTTGATGCGGGATTGAACTCGTTTCTGGCCTTGTCCAATGGGGACTTCATAGACAACCCGTGCTTTTTCCGCCGTGATGAAAAAGCGTTGGCAAAAGTGGGCAGAAAGCAAGCCAAAACTAAGAAGGGTTCCAAAGAGCGCAGGAAAGTCAACAAAGCTCTGTCTCGTATCCATGAGCGTATCCGCAATCGCCGCCATGACTTTGTTCACCAGACCGCCCGCAGAATTGTTAATCGGTTCGGCGTGATTGCCGTTGAAAAGTTGAACGTCAAGGGCATGGTCACCCCAATAAACCCTAAGAACCATTGCCTTGCCAAGTCCATCTCTGACGCTTCCTGGTCCATGTTCCGAACAATCCTCACGAGTAAGGCTGAAAGTGCTGGCCGTGAGGTAATTGCCGTCAATCCTGCCTATACAAGCCAGGACTGCTCGGTATGTGGCTATCGCCCTGATGGTTTCGAAGGTCGAACCAAGAAGAAACTGGGCGACCGCTGGCATCACTGCCCGATGTGTACAGCAAGCCTTGACCGAGACATAAACGCCGCCATCAATATCTTGAACCTAGCAACCGCTGTGGGTCAACACAGCGTCGGTTAAGCCCGTAGAAGCCCCGACCTTTAGGTCTGGGGAATTGTCACTGGAAGGAGATCGCAAGCCATGACTAATGCTGCACTGACTAAGCCAGCCCTGGACGCCAAAGGGGTCGTGACGACCTGCGCCACCTGCGGACGCCGCAACCGCGTTCCGTTTGCGCGTCTGACTGAGGCCGGAACCTGCGGCCAGTGCGGGTCTGCGCTGCCGATGCCAAGTACGCCGCTGGATATTCCCAGTGAGGCAGTCTTTGCCGCCCTCCTCGCCGGGTCGCCCCTGCCTATCGTCGTAGACTTCTGGGCCCCCTGGTGCGGACCGTGCCGCCAAGTCGCGCCGGAGCTGGACCGCGTAATGATTGCTACTGCGTCGAGCGGCTACCAGGGGCGGTGGCGGGCGGTTGGTAACGGCATCATTGATATCAGGCCGAAAAGAATAAGTCAGTACGCTTGACAAAAATTTATTCGCTTCTTAACATAAGCCGGATCACGAGCGGAAAGGATGCCGAACAACCGATATGAATAAGCAGGTACAATAAGAACGGGGGAAGCGTGTGTGGCAGTTTCAATGCGCGGCGGGTCATCGGGGCGGGCGGCGGGACAGGGGGAGCAGGAGAAAAAGCCGCTGAAGGCGGATACGCTGAGGCGGGTGACGCTGACGTTTCAAGCGTACCACAAGCAGGTTGCCGGGATTGCGGCGACGGTGCTGCTGGCGGCGGGGCTGGGGCTGTTTCCGCCGTTTCTGCTGCAAGCGGTCATCAACAAAGGGCTGCTGGGGCGGGACATGGCGCTGGTCACGCGCGACACGCTTTTGATGCTGGCGGCGACGCTGGCGGCGACGGCGCTGACGCTGTATTACGGCTACCTCAGCATTTTGGTCGGGCAGCGCATCATGCGCGACCTGCGGAACAAGCTTTACAGTCATTTGCAGGGCATGGCGCTTAGGTTTTTCGCGGACACGCGCACCGGGGAGATACAGTCGCGGCTTGCCAACGATGTCGGCGGCGTCCAGTCGGTGCTGTCGGACACGGCGGCGACGGTGCTGTCGAACGCGGCCATTGTCATCTCGACGCTGATCGCCATGACGATTATGGACTGGCGGCTGACCCTGCTGTCGGTAGGTGTCCTGCCGCTGTTCGCGTGGCTCGGCAAGCTGGTCGGAGAGTGGGCGCAGGGCATTCGAAAAACGGTGCAGACCCGGCTGGCGGACATGAGCGCGACGATGCAGGAAACGCTGTCGGTGTCCGGCGCTCTCTTGTCCAAAACCAGCGGGCGGGCGGGGCTGACGCTGGCGAAATTTGCGGGCGAGAACGACGCGCTGACCGACGCGCAGATCAAGCAGGCGATGGTCTTTCGCGTGTTCTTTAATTTGATCGGCCTGACGTTTTCGCTGACCCCCGTGCTGGTCTACTGGCTGGCGTCGGACTTGGTTGTCGCGCACGGCGACCATCACCTGTCGCTTGGAACCATTGTCGCGTTCACGGCCCTGCAAGCCCGGCTCTTTTTCCCCCTGACCGGCCTGCTGAATGTCCAGGTGGATGTCACCAGCGCTCTGGCGCTCTTTGACCGCATTTTTGAGTATTTGGACCTCAAGCAAGAAATCGTAGACGCACCGGACGCCATTGCCCTGTCGCCCAGCCAGATTCGCGGGCAGGTGGCGTTTGACCATGTCACGTTCCGGTACGGCGAAGCGCAGGCGGAGCCGACGCTGGACGCAATCACGTTTGAGGCCGAGCCAGGGCAGCTCATCGCTTTGGTGGGCCATTCCGGGTCGGGCAAGACGACGCTGACTTCGCTTATTCCGAGGCTCTACGATGCCGACAGCGGGCGTGTTTTGATTGACGGCTTTGATGTCAAGCAGATCAAATTAGAATCGCTGGGGCAGGCCATCGCCGTCGTCACCCAGGAAACGTATTTAGTTCACGACACGATTAAAGCCAACCTGCGCTACGGCAGCCCGGACGCTTCCGACGCCGAGCTGACCGCCGCCGCCCGCGCCGCCGCCATCCATGACCATATCGCATCGCTGCCGGATGGCTATGACACCGTAGTCGGCGAGCGCGGCTACAAGCTCTCCGGCGGCGAAAAGCAGCGGGTGGCGATTGCGCGGGCCATTCTCAAAAACCCGCGCATTTTGATTTTAGACGAAGCGACTTCGGCGCTCGATACCCAGTCCGAGCGTTTGATCCAGGCCGCGCTCGTGCCGCTGATGGCCGGGCGGACAACATTCGCCATCGCGCACCGCCTGTCCACCATTCTCGCCGCCGACCTCATTCTGGTGCTGGATCGGGGCCGGATTGTCGAGCGCGGCACTCATGCCGACCTGCTGGACGCCGGCGGCGCATATGCCGCCCTTTACGCCGCCCAATTTGAAGAAACGCCCGCCGATGAGCTGGCTTCCCTGGTCTAAACCTCCACACAACTCCCCGCTTCTCCAATCCCCGTTTCATTGCCTGTTTTACGCGCCTCGCACTTCTTCCACTCTGTTCTCCTGCACTGCTTTTCCCGAAGATGAAAAAGTTCGCAGAATGTTTGCGGACCTTTAACACTCACCCAACCAGCGTCACTGCTGTTTGTATATTTAGGGAAAACAGAAATGAAATTGCCTCTGCTCCCCGTCCTGGCCGCGTTGGTCTGCCTCCTCACCGGAGGGGCTGCCGCGCCCGCTTCCGCCCCCCTGCGTTCGCCTGCGCCCGCCGCCGGGCAAACGATTTACGCCGGCTCGTTTCAAAACAACTGGCTTTACTGCGGCTGGGCGCACAGCGTGTCGCCCTGCCCGGCCCCGGCACTTTCGTCACGCTCGCTTGAAGTCGAGGCAGGCCCGTGGCAGGCGGTTTACCTGTACCATACCCCGGTGCAGACGACGCCAGCGATGTCGTTGATCTTCTGGATCAACGGCGGCAGGTCCGGCGGGCAGGTGCTGGTCGTCAAAGCGCTCCGAAACGGCGTCCCGCAGAATGCTGTCACGCTGCCGCGTCCGAGAGCAAACATCTGGCAGCAGGTGCAAATCACCCTGCCGAAGCTCGGCGTCGGCTCGGTCGCCGATTTGGACGGCTTCTTTATTCAGAACAACACGCCCGGCACGCTGACGCCGTTTTATTTAGATAAAATCACGCTTTCGCAGGCCGGAGCAGTGCCGCCAATGCCTGCGCCCGCCGCGCCGGACGGACTTTCCGCGACGCCGGTGTGGACCCCAAGCTGCCCGACCTGCGGCGGCATGGCGATGGCGCATATTGTTCTCAGCTGGAACGCGGTTCCCGGCGCAGCTTCGTATACGGTCTACCGAAACGGCGTCAAGCAAATCAATCAATCTACGCCGGGCTGGACCGACATGAGCGTGACGAGCGGGCAGACCTACTCGTATGCCGTGTCCGCAACCGGACCCGACGGCGAAGGCTCGCGCTCGGCCTCGGTTTCCGCGACCGCGCCGTCGCCGCCGGTAAACTCTGCGGGCGTGCTGACGGCTCCGGTCAACTTGAGCGTGCAGGGCGTCTGGGCCGGAGCTACGACCGACACGCTTTCCTGGTCGCCGGTCCCCGGCGCGGCGTCCTACAATGTCTACCAGTATGGAACGCAGATTGCATCGGGCTTGAAGACCGCGAGTTATGCCGTGCCGCCGGGCGTCTACTCTTGGGGGCTGACCTACACCGTGACTGCCGTTGACTCGATGGGAACGGAGACCCTGCCGTCGGCGGTTGCGACGGCGCAGGGAGCGCAGAGCCCGGCCCAGCAGCCGGGGTGGATGCCGGGTTTGCCGGCTGTCCCGCAGCAGCTTGCCGCGACGCCGGAATGGAACGGCGGCCTGCCGCGAGTCCACTTGCAATGGAAAGGCGACGGCGGTGACTACACGTACACGGTTTACCGTGACGGCAAGCAGGCCGCGTCAGGCCTCTGGGGCCTGAACTTCTATGACACGGCGGCCCGGCCCGGCGAAACCCATTCGTACACCGTCACCGGCGTCAACACGCCGTGGACACAAGGCGTGGAAAGCCTGCCAAGCGTCTCGGCCTCGGCCACGGCTCCGGCGTCTGCCCCCCTGCCGCAGTCCGGCGTGGTCCAGATTACCGGAGTTCAGCCAAGCGACGACAGCGCCGTCATTTCATTCGCAACCGTGCCGGGCGCTGCCGATTACCGCGTCTATGACACCGCCCATCCCGGCACCGTAAAATACAGCGGCGGCGGTCTCAGCATCGAAATGAACGGCCTGGACCCGGCCGCCGGGGCCAATTTGGTGGTCGAGGCCGTGGACAAGCTGGGACCGTTCCAGACGATGGACGGCATGGCCGGGCCGGGCGCGATGCAGATGGATGGAATGCACCAGGCCATCAACGGACAGGGCGACCCGTCAAACATTCCCGTTGTTCTGGCCGTCTCCGCGCCCACCCCTGTTTCCTGCGTGCCGCGCACGCTGGCCGGAAGCCAGGTGTTCTTCGACACGTTCCGCAATGAGCAGCCGCTGACGCTTCAGCCGATGCCAAGCACGGTGCAGGGCGAGTTTTACGGACTGCCGGGTCAGTACGCCGAGTCCGATAACGACAAATGGGCGGTCCGCAACTACGGCGGGGACATTGCCGACTCGTCCGTGTTTTTTATGGGAAACCACTGCATGGACACGCTGTACGACGGCGGCACGCCCCATACCAGCGACCCGATGCACAACAACAATGCGTCGCTTGTGATGATGCCGAAAGCCACGGCGGACATCTCCGGCGGCCAGGTGCTGCATGTCACGTTTGAGGTAGATGCCCATTTCGACATGCGCCGCTGGTGCGATGTCGAGATCGGCGCGGCGGGAGACACGCTGATCAACCCCGGCAAGATCGTGACCGGAAGCGGCCCAAATCTGCCCCCGACGGCGAATGGCAATATCCTGCGCTGGCAGATTGACGGTCAGTTCCACCAGTTGTCCCTGTTCCAGAATTCGGGAACGCCGTCTGCTCCGGTGATCGGAGAAGCGGACATGTTCCAGCTGGACTGGGCACCCGGCAGCGAGCGCGGCGGCCCTGCCGCCCGCGTTGACTGGAGCGGAGCGCCACTGAATAACGGAACCGCGCAGGATTTGGACAAGCGCCACCGCTTCGACCTCTACGTTTCCCAGACCCATTACCGGGTAATGGAATGCGGGAAAGTGATCAAAGACGCCGACTTCCCGGCCGGGGCGACCCTGCCGTTCAGCCACTGCCAGGTCTACTTTATCCATGAGCTGTACCACACCGGCAACGACCGGCCGGAACTGGTCACCTGGGACCCTGCCAATGCCTACTGGTACAACAACCGACCATACAGTGACGAGCGGCACTGGGACGCGATGGGCTTCTCGGTACTGAGCAGCTTTCCATCCAGCGCAGAGGGTCAATAGCCTGCCGCCCGGCGTGCTCTTGACGGCGGCTCCGCTTTACAAACTGTATAGAAACCAGAAACACGGGGCTGAACCCCCGTGCTTTAGCAGTGCAACTCCCCGCCTTCGCGGGCATAGGAATCAATCATGGAGTTAGTTCTTCGCCCATTCTTAATTCTTCGCCCGCGCCCCTCCGGGTAGCCAGTGCTGACCAGTGCAGAGGCGGGCGCTTGCACTTCCGAAGCCCTGCCGTTCAGGGCAGGGTAAATCAGGGCAGGGAGTGCTTTCTACACAGTTTCTTACAAAGCGGAGCCGCCAAACGACAAGCAGATTGACACGACAAAGCAAATATGCGCTATAATGGGACTGAGCCGCGAATGATTTTGCCATGACTGTTTCCGTCATCATCTGCACCCGCAACCGGGGCAGCCTCATCGAAGCCACGCTGCACAGCATCCTCAGCGGCACGCGCCCGCCGGACGAGCTGCTGGTCGTGGATCAAAGCGACGGCCAGGAAACGCGGCAGGCGGTCGAAGCGATTGCAGGGGCGCATCCGTCGGTGCGCTGCGTCGCCACGGAAACGCGCGGGCTGTCGCGGGCACGCAACTTCGGCATCGCGCAGAGCCGGGGCGCGATTATTGCGTTTACGGACGATGACGTGATTGTTCATGCCGACTGGCTGGAACAAGTCGCCGCCGAGTTTGAGGCATACCCACGCCTGGCCCTGCTGTTTGGGACGGTTCTGCCGCCGGACTCGTATGACTGGACGCAGGAGTTTGTTCCTTATGCCGAGGTCACGACCCGCCGGCCTGTGCCGTGGTGGAGCCGGGACGTGCTGGCCGGCATTGGGGCGAACATGTCCCTGCGCCGCACGGCGTTCGAGACGCTGGGCGGCTTTGACCCCCGGCTCGGCCCCGGTAACGCCGCCTCCGGCGACGACTATGAGTACGCCCTGCGCTGCGTCTGCCATCAGCCGCCGCTGGCGCTGCACCTGCTGGCTGAGGCCCGCGTGGTCCACCATGCCGGGGCACGCCGGGGGGAAGATTACCACCGTTTCGTGCATCAGATGAACGGCACGGGGATGGGTTTGTTCTGGGCCTTTTTGCTGCGTGGCCCACGCGGGCCGCGTTGCAAGATCAAAGCCGTCCAGGGCCTTCTGGCTCCGGTCGGCGGCTTTGCGGCTGAAATCCTGCGCGGGAAAAAGCCGTCCGGCCTGCGGACTTATGGATACTGTCTCCGAGGATTTTCGAAGGGCTTAACCCGTGCCGGAAGGAGCGCGGAGTGAAAATCTCAATCGTCATTCCGGCGTACAACGCGGAAAAGTATCTGGCGCAGACAGTAAACTCGGTGCTGGCTCAGACAGTGACCGACTGGGAGCTGGTTATCGTAGATGACGGCTCGACCGACGGCACCGGCGCTCTTGCCGACGCTTACAGCACGCGAGACCCGCGAATCCGAGCCGTTCATCAGCCGAACGGCGGCCTCGCCGCCGCCCGTAATGCCGGCTTTTCCCGAACCTCGCCGCAAAGCGAGTTTGTCGTTTTCCTGGACAGTGACGATCTCTGGGAGCCGGAACTGTTGGCGGCGCTCACGGAAGCGCTGGACAGCAGCCCGGAGGCCGCCGGCGCGTATGCGGTCGCCCGGTACATTGACGGCGAAGGCAGCCCGGTTCAGGAAGGGTTCTTAGAGAACTGGACCCGGACGCGCCGCACTCTTAGCGGCGGCCGGTTCACGGCCTGCCGCCCTGACGAACTGACGACGTTCGCCTGCTTCGCCATTGGGCAGTGCGTTCCGACGCCCGGCGCTCTGCTGGTACGGCGCAAAGCGCAGGAGGATGTCGGCGCGTTCGATGCGGCGATGAATCCGTGCAAGGACTATGACATCAATATCCGCCTGACGCGCCGGGGCGGGCTGGCGCTGGTCGACCGGGTGCTGTTTCACTACCGTTTACATGGCTCCAACATGTCAGGCAACAACCAGGCTTTGCACCGCAGCGAGCGGGCGGTCCGTCGCAAGCAGATTGCCGACACCGAGAACACGCCGGAGCAGAAAAAACTGCTTCAGCAGGGATTTCGTTTGCGTGAGCGCGAAGTTTATCAGTCGCGGATGATGGACACTTGGGCCGGCCTGCGCCGCCGAGAATTCAGCGGCGCGGCCAAAACATTTTTATACGGGCAGGCTAATCTGCTTCGCTCGCTGCATGGACGGCCTTAAGACATACCATGCTTAAAGATTTACTATGCCTAAGAGACTGTACAGAAACCGGACACACGGGGCTGAACCCCCGTGCTTTAGCAGTGCAAGCCCCCGCCTGCGCGGGCGAAGAAAGTAATTGTCAGCATTTCTTATGCCCGCGAAGGCGGGAAGTTGCTTTTCCAAAGCCCTGCCGTTCAAGGCAGGGGACTGAGAGAAGCTTTTTATACAGTTTCTAAAGATTTATTATGCCTAAAGATTTACTATGCTCAAAACGCACGACTATTTGACCGATATGGCCGCCCTGCTGCTGGATTTGCCGGCGGACGAGATTGACCAGGCCATCACCCTTTTTTGGGACAACTACAAAGCGCGGCGGCGGGTCGTGTTCTGCGGCAACGGCGGCTCGGCGGCGACGGCCAGCCACCTGCCCGCCGATTTTCAGAAGAATATGTTTCTGCAGGGCGGACTGCCCTGGGAATGTTTAGCGCTGGTGGACTCGGTGCCGCTTTTGACCGCCTGGAGCAACGACACCGAATATGCCCAGGTCTTTGCCGGGCAGGCGAGAACCTGGCTCCGGCCCGGCGACCTGCTGGTGGCGATCAGCGGCAGCGGCAATTCGCCGAACATTCTTGCCGCCGTCGAAGCCGCCCATGACTGCGGCGCGGCGACGCTCGGCTGGAGCGGCTTCGGCGGCGGACGGCTGGCCCAAATCGCCCAGCATAACATTGTCGTTCACAAAAACAACATGCAGATGGTGGAAGACGCGCACATCGTCATCGGGCATCTGATCTTTACGGCTCTGCTGGACCGCCTGGCGGCTGAGGCAACGTCTTAAATGCCGGATAAGTTCTATCAATTCGCGTTCGTAATGGATCAGCAGGTCGGCCTCAAAACCCAGGCGCTGAACTGGGAGCGCGTCGTCTCGGAAGATGCGTCTGTTCAGGCGGCGTGGGTTCCCGTCTGCTACGAAGCCGATGGCGGGGTCGTAACGCGCCTGCCGGGCGTGCCGTCCGGCATCAAAGGCAGCCTGCGCGGGATCGCCGAGATCAAAAGCGGGCTGGGGCAAAAAAAGTTCGACGGGGTGCTGTGGGCAACGTGGGCCGCGAAGTCCGTGCCTGCGTTAGTTTCCGCCGCGCCGTCGTTTTTGGTCATGGACATGACGCCGACCCAGATGGAAGGAATGGGCGCGTTTTACGGCTACGGCAAGTCTCGCGCCCGTTTCGGGGCCGGGTTCAAGCGCCGCGCAACCGAGCGTCTTTACAACGCCGCCGCGCATTTGTTTCCCTGGAACGAGTGGGTGGCGGCCAGCCTGCGTGATGACTACGGCGTTCCGGCAGAGAAAATTACGGCGATCTCGCCGGGCGTAGACCAGCTCCTGTTCCGGCCCGCCCCTGCTCTCCGCGCCGAAGACGATGTCGCGCGGCTGCTGTTTGTCGGCGGCGACTTCGCCCGCAAAGGCGGCGACCTGCTGCAGCGCTGGGCCAAAGAAACCCGCGTCGCCGCGCCCTGGGAGCTGCATTTGGTCACGCGCGACGCGGTTCCCGACACGCCGAACGTCGTGGTGCATCACGGCATTGCCAACAACAGCCCGGCGCTCGCGCAGCTGTACCAGCGCAGCGACTTGTTTGTGCTGCCGACACGCGCCGACTGCTACTCGCTGGTCGCGATGGAAGCGATGTCGTGCGGCCTGCCCGTGGTCATTTCCAATCTCGGCGGCATTTCGGAGATCATCAAAGACGGCGAAACCGGCATTCTGCTGGAACCCGGCGATTATGACGCTTTGGCATCTGCTTTAGACACGTTGGTGATGGACGCGGCTCGGCGGCAGGCGATGGGGGAGGCGGCTTTGCAGCGGGCGCAGACACACTTTAATTGCCGCATCAACTTGGGCCGTATCTTAGAGGCCATGAAAGCAATTCGAAAATGCGCTTAGGCTTCGCGCTGGAATACTCGCTGGGACACACGACGCACGCCCAGAACTTAAAGCGGGTGTTGGAAACCCAGCCGGACATCGCGCCGACCTATGTGGACCTGCCTTACGCCGGCATGACCGGAGCCTGGACCCGCCTGCCGGGCGTGCGCTCGAACTGGTCTGTGCGGGCGTCGCTCGGAGCCTGGCTTGGCCTGCGCCGCCATGCCGCGCATCTGGACGCGGCCCTGTACCATACGCAGGTCACATCGCTGTTTGCCGCCGGGCTGATGCGGCAAGTGCCATCGGTGATTTCTTTAGATGCCACGCCGCTTCAGTACGATGCCCTGGGCGCGTTCTACGGCCACGCTCCCAGCGCCAATCCGCGCCTGGAGGCGCTCAAAAAACGCCTGAACCAGCGGGCGTTCGGGGCGGCGCGGCATCTGGTCACCTGGTCGGAGTGGGCTAAAAACTCGCTGGTGACGGATTACGGCGTGGCTCCCGAAAAGATTTCGGTCATCCCGCCGGGCATCAGCACCGCGCTCTGGCGACGCCCCCGCCCCGTGCGGCCTGCCGGGCCGGTTCATTTATTGTTCGTCGGCGCGGACTTCGCCCGCAAAGGCGGCGACACCCTGCTGGAAGCGTTCCGTCTGCTCCCGCCCAATCTCGCGCACCTCACGGTTGTGACGAAAACAAAAGACGCCGGCAGCGCTCTCCCGAACGTGACGGTCCGGCACGACGTTGCGCCGAACTCCGAAGCCCTGCTGAAGCTCTATACCGATGCCGATTTGTTTGTGTTCCCTACGCGCGGCGACTGCCTGCCGCTGGCCGTCATGGAAGCGCTCACGTCGGGGCTGCCCGTCATCACGACGACGGTCGGCGCACTGCCGGAAGCGGTCACGCACGGCGAGACCGGCTGGGTCGTGCCGCCGGACGACCCCTCCGCGCTGGCCTCTGCGCTTCAAGCGCTGGCTGGGGACGCCGCGCTGCGCTCCCGGCTTTCCGCGCAGGCCGCCGCGGTGGGCCTGGAGCGCTTCGATGCGGAAACAAACTATGGGTGCTTGATTCGCACCGTGCAGGAAGCAAAGAATTGAAGAAAATCCTGCTGCTGATTCCGAGCGTCCTGAAAACCGGCATTGACGCGGAAGTTGCCGAAGACCGGCATCCGGTCATGGACTATTACGCCCTGGCGGAAAGGCTGCGAAGCAGCTATGGCTGCACCGTTGATTTGTTAGACTACGCGGCGGCGCAGGCCGAGCGTTCACCGGGAGTGCGGCTTGCGGCCGCCGCCGGACTGGATACGGCTCTTGCCTGGATGGCCTTTTCGCGGCGGCGCGAGTATGACGCCGTTTTCTCGAACGGCGAGAATGTCGGTATCCCGCTGGCCCTGCTTTTGGGCGGCGTTTCGGGCGGGCCGCGCCATGTCACCATCGGCCACCGGCTTTCCACCGGCAAAAAGCAGGTTTTCTTCACGCGGCTGAAGGCGCAGCGGCGCATGGACAGAATCTTTGTGTACGCGAAATCGCAGGAAAACTGGGCCGTCAGCCGCCTGGGTATCGCGCCGGAGAAACTCGCGTTAATCCCGTTTCATGCCGACGCCCGCTTTTACCGCCCTCTGCCGAAGGCCATTGTCAATCCTAATCAGATTTGCTCGGCGGGGCTGGAATGGCGCGATTACCCGACATTAATAGACGCGGTAGGGGCCATGCCGGAGCTGTCGGTGAAATTGGCGGCGGCCTCGCCCTGGTCCAAGCACGACGACGAGACGGCGGGACGCACTCTGCCTCCCAACGTAGACGCCCGGCGCTACTCGTATGCCGCGCTGCGCGATTTGTATGCAAGTTCCAGCTTTGTCGTGGTTCCTCTCAAGGAAACCGACTTTCAGGCCGGCGTGACCACGATTTTAGAAGCGATGGCGATGGGCAAGGCTGTCGTCGCCACCCGCACGACCGGGCAGACCGATGTCATCACCGATGGCGAGAATGGGCTGACGGCCTTGCCGGGCGATGTGGCCGGCTGGCGCGAGGCAATCCGCCGCCTGCGCGGCGACGCCCCCCTTCGCGCCCGTCTCGGCGGCAATGCCCGGCGCTGGGTGGAAGAAAATGCCACGCTGGACCTTTGGGCCAAGCGAATCGCCGCCGCCGTTTCCCCCCCATCGCACTAATAATACAAAAAATATAAAAAATAAAATTGTGCATGGACGCTAACGGCAGACTTGGCATGAAATTTGCAGTGTTGTTCGCTGGGAACTGCACCCGCTTGTTTGCCATTTTTCGCGCAAAGACAATTCCGAAATTATGAAGTCTTATCAATTATGAAGTCTTATACCGTTCGCGTTCTTGCTGTTCTGTTAATTTTGTCGCTTGCCGTCAATGTGCTGCTGTACCTGCGCTGGTCCACGAGCCGCCCGCTCGTCACGGTCGGCAGCGCCGTCATCACGAAAAAGCAGTTTCAGGATCAGCTCGAGCATGATGAAGGCCAGCCGGTCCTCACCAAGCTTGTGTTCACCGCACTGGTCTCGCAGGCGGCGGACCGCGCCGGGGTCACGCCGACAGGTTCCGACATTGATGGGCGAATTGAGGCAATCCAGCGGCAGTCGCCGCAGGTTCTGACGCCGTATGCAGGCGACCCGGCCAAGATGGCCCAGTTCCGGCAGGATTTGACGACAAGCATGGCTTTGGAAAACCTGCGTATCCGCGATGTCGCCTTGTCTCCGGCGCAGATCACGGAGTTTTATGATCGGCATAAAAGCGACTTTGCCCTGCCGCAGCAGGTGACTACGACAACTGTGGTCACTCAAAACGGCGTGGATGCCGCGACTGCCGCCGCCCTGCTGCGGCAGAATGACCCGCCGGACGTCATCGGACGCCAGCCGCGCCTGCGCGTGGTCGGCATCGGCGGCTACCGGCCTGATTTGCAGGCCCTGCCGCAGGCGGTGCAAAAGCAGACCAGCGACTGGGCGCAGCACGCCGGGATAGGCGAGGTCAAGACCTTCCAGGCAGGGGCCTACTTGATGACCTTCCGGGTCAATAAGCGTCTTCCGGCACTCGTCCCGCCGCTGAGTCAGGTGCGCGGGGAAGTCGAGCGGTCCGCCCGTCTGGCCCTTGCTCCCTCGCAGCAGGAAGAGCTGGCGCGTTTGTATCAAAACACTAAGCCGTCCTTTAACTCCGATAAATACGCTGCGTATTTCACCGAGATCGAGCAGTACCCGATCAATACTGGGAGCGGCAAAGAAACAGCAAACACACACTGAAACCAAACAGAGAACAAGAAACCAAACATATCACAAAATTTCGCGTTCTTGACAGGAACGCAGCCTATTCCTAACAGCAAGGAGGTGAATACACCATGAAGACAAACAACACAACAAACACATTCTCTACACACAAAGGACCTAAAACAACCATGAAAATCAACAGCGCACTTGCTTCCCTCTTCGCAGCGACCGCTCTCGGAGCGATGGCTGTCAGCGCGGCCCATGCCGACATCAACCCCGTGTCCCCCGGCATTCCCACCGTCACACAGACCGGCACGGATTATACGTTCTCGTATCCCATCGTTTTGACGCAAACGGAAACGCTCATTTCCGGCAACTACTTCACGATGTTTGACGTGAACGGCCTGGTGACGGGATCGGAACTGGCCCCGACAGGCTGGACTGCGACCGAGGCGCTCACGGGACCGGTTGCAACCGGCAGCTTCAGCTCGTCCCCGACTTTGGACAACCCGAATATCCCGAACGTGACCTACACCTACAAGGGCCCTTCCGTCGGTGGCCCGCAGCCATTGGGAAACTTCTCGTTCCAGTCAATCTATCCGACCGCAGCCACGCGCGAATCGTTCAGCGCGGTCGCTGAGGATACGCTGTCCGGCACCCTGAACTCAAACGCGACATCTTACGTCGGACCTACTGCCACGCCGGCAGCGGTTCCTGAAGCGTCCACGGTCGTTCCGTTCGCTCTCGGCGGCCTCGGCCTTCTGGCCCTGATCGTCCGCAAAAATCGCCGGGCCTCCAGCGTCACCGCCTGAACCCGCGCTTTTCAACTGCACTACTGATACAATCGAGCGGCGGCGTTGTTTTAGCAGCCCGCCGCTCTTTTCTGATGTGACTACTAAAAGCAAACCCAGTATTATTCGCGTTATCGGTTCGATGACTTTTCCCGAATATAAAGATAGCAGCGGCGCTATTTTCTGTTATTATTTTCTGTTATTCAAGTTTTCATCATGGCTGTGGTTCCCGCAAAATCTAACTCTGCGAAATTAAATACGCCCGCGCTGAGTCCAGGCTGGTTCAGCCTGGAAAATCTGCGTCTTGCGCTGCCCTTTGCGGCGGCGACAGTCCTACTCGGCATTCTGGCGTGGCCCGTGCTGCGCTTCTGGGCCTACGAATACGCAAAGCCGGAATCGTACTATAGCCATGCGCCGCTGATCCCGCTGATTGGGGGCCTGATGCTCTGGCACAAGCGCATTGCGCTCACGGCGGCAGTCAAACGACCGGCGCTCCCGGCGCTCGGCCTGCTGCTGCCGGGACTGGCGCTTCTGGTCTTCGCGCTCAAGCTTCAAGCGGAGGCACTGGAGTCCACCGGGCTTCTGCTGTCCATCACGGCCGGGGTCTGGCTGGTTCTCGGCAGCGCGTTTGTGCGGGCGGCCTGGTTTCCGCTGGGCTTTTTGTGGCTCCTGGCCCCGCTTCCCGGCCCGGTGCTGAACGAAGCGACGCAGCGGGCGCAGATGCTGTCCACCGTGCTTGCGGATAAGCTGTTGCATGGGATGAGCTTCGGCACGACATTGACCGGAAACGTCATCCAAATGGAGGACTACTCGCTGTTCGTGGACGTTCCCTGCTCCGGCTTCAAGCTGCTGCTGGCGCTGCTGACGTTCAGCGCGGCGTTTGCGTTTCTGGTGGACGGCTCTTTGCCGAAGCGCCTGGCGCTGTTTGCGTTCAGCCTGCCGCTGAGCCTTTTTGTCAACAGCGTGCGGATTGCGCTGATCGGCGTTGTCGGAGAGTGCGCCGGCGCTCCGGCGGCGCATGTGTTCCATGATTACAGCGGACTGATCACGCTGGCGCTGGGGTTCGCCGCGTTGTTTGCACTGGCGAAAGGACTGGGATGCCGCACATTTGCCGGATGGTCTATCTTTTAGCGGCGCTGATCGGCGCGGCGCTTCTGGTCTCGGTGGTTTGGAAACCTGCACCGCCCCAGCACTTTGCCGGGCTGGCCGGGGCGGATGTGCCGCGCTCGGTCGGCGGCTGGGTTTCGGGAGCGGACGAAAGCGTTCCGGCGGATGTCCAGGCCGCGCTGTCTTCGGCCAGCCTGACTTCGCGCACGTATCAGCCGGTTGGGAACGGCGCGGCTGGGAACGAAGCGCCAGTCAACTTTGTGCTGATTGGCGGAACCGACCGAAGCGCCCTGCATGATCCGCGCTCCTGCCTGATTGGGGCAGGGATGCAAATTCAGAACGACCACTTGGAGTCCCTGCCGGGAACCGGCGTCGAGGCCCGCGCCTGCCATGCCGTCACCGGCACAGCGGCAGTCACCGGGACAAGTATTGGCAGTACAAGTACGGGCAGCGGGTTCGACATCATTTATCTGTACTTAGTGAATGGCCGCATTATTAATTCGGCGACCCAAATTCGGGCCGCCATGCTTTGGAGCGCCCTGCTGGGCCGGCGCGGCACTCCCGTTTATTTTTTGCGCTTTACGCGCCCGCTTTATTCCGATCCGCGCCAGGACGCGCTGGGTCATGCAGCCATGCTGCAATTTGCCACGGCCATGTGGACACGGCTTCAGCCCCGGCTGCTGCCGCCCACGCGGATGGGAAAAGGTCACGAATGTGTTAAGCAAAATCTTTGTCGCGAACGTCGGATTTCATAATGTGACCATGGAAGAAGCGGTCACCTGCATCGTGCAGATGGCCCAGAAGACCGAGCGGCCCCGCTATGTTTGCACGGGGAATTTGGACCATTTAGTCACGCTGGAACACGACGAGGAGTTTCGGGCGATTTACGCGAACTCGGATTTGACACTCGCCGACGGCAAGCCGGTCGTGCTGCTGTCCCAGTTGTCCGGCGGCGAGCCGTTATGCCAGCGGGTCACGGGAAGCGATCTGTTTTGGGAGCTGGCGCGGGCGTCAGCCGTAACCGGCCTGCGCTTGTTTTTTCTCGGCGGAGCGCCCTGTGCGGCAGACGAAGCAAAAGCCGCCGTGTTAAGCCGCTATCCGGCGGCGATCATTTGCGGCACGTACTGCCCGCCCAAAGAGCTTTTCGCCACGGATGCGGAGCAGTCGCGCATCCGCGAGGCGGTTCAAGCTTCAGAGGCGGATATTCTTTTGGTCGGCTTCGGCGCGCCCAAGCAGGAAAAATGGATTGCGGCGAATAAAGACATTCTCAGTGTCCCCGTCTCGATTGGGGTCGGCGGCTCGTTTGAGATGGCCGCGGGTTTAGTACGGCGCGCGCCGGTCTGGATGCAGAATGCCGGGCTGGAATGGGCCTACCGATTTTTGCAGGAGCCGACCCGGCTCTGGCAGCGCTATTTTGTGCGCGATTTGCCGTTTCTGATGACGCTCTTCTGGCGCGTGCTGGCGGAGCGCCGCGCCGAGGCTGCCCTCGCCGAAGCCGCCCTCGCGCCGCCGGTCTTGACGGGGACGGAGTCTTAGCGCTGCCCCGGCGAGCGCTTTAATGGTGAAAGCAGGCTGCTCATTTCACACTTGCATTCTTCTCATTCGCGCATCTCTCACCCACTTTCTGACGCTGGCGTTTCCGAGACTGCGCCGTCGCTTGCCGGCATTACGCTGCGTCCTGAGCCGCTTGCCCGCAGCCCGCTTGCGGTTGTTTACCGCGGCTGGGACCGGACGCACCGCTGCGAAGTGATCGTGAAAGTGCAGCGGGCGACGGACGACCCCGTGACTGTGAGCCGGTTCGGGCGCGAAGCGGCGGTCATGCTGCGCCTGCGCCATCCGAGCATTGTCACCCTGTATGCGTTCCAGCCCGGCGACGCCGCGAAGAACGATCCGGCGGCGCTGGTCATGGAGTATGTTCCCGGCACGACTTTGGCCGCGCTGGTCGCCGCCGATGGGTGGCTTGCCCCGGACCGCGCCGTTCAACTCATTGAAGAAATTGCCGCCGCCCTGGACTGCGTCCATGCGCTTGGGATTGTCCACCGGGACATCAAGCCGTCGAATATCCTGCTGCCTAAGCATGGGCCGGCGAAGCTGACGGATTTCGGCATCGCCCGCATGGACGACGATTCGCCGCTGACGGTGATGGGCGACATTCTCGGCACGATTGAGTATGCCAGCCCGGAGCAGGTGCATGGCAACGGGTCGGTGGATGCCCGCAGCGATGTTTACTCTTTAGCGGCCGTGTCCTACTTCGTTCTGACCGGCACGCCGCCGTTCCGCGCCGCCGATGCCAGCACCCAGGCCCAGCTTTCGGTCATGCACCGTCAGGTCTTTTCCAATCCGCCGCCGCTGCGCCTGCACCGGGACGATCTTTCCCCCGCCATTGAAGAGGCCGTTCTGCGCGGCCTGGCAAAAGCGCCGGAAGCGCGGTATGCCTCCGCCGGCCAGCTTGCCGCCGCTCTCCGCGCCGCCGTCGCCGCCGAGGACGAGCCTCGGCAGGCGGCGATGGATGCGTCCGCCCGCCGCACCGGAATGATCGCCGGCGCGGCGGCCGGGGCTGTCCTGCTGGCCGGGCTTGCGCTCTGGACTGTGAAAACAAGCCGGTCACAGCCGCCGGTCACAGCGCCTATGGCTGTGGCGGCTGTTTCGCCGGCAGAGATTCGGCCAGGCACGGAAGAAATCAGGCCGACCCCTTCCGCACGGCACGTCGCGTCGAAAACAGTGCTTGTCAAGCCCGCCCCCGCTAAGACTGCCTCCGCTAAAGCTGCGCCGGTCAAGGCAGCACGCAAAGCCGTCCTCGTCGCGCACACGCCGATTCCGAGTTCTTCCCACCTTGCCGCCACAAAGCCGCAGATGCACCCGCGCATTGCCGCCGCTGTTCCCAAGCCGCGCCTGCTGCTGGTCCACAAAACGCCCGTCAAGACCGCCGCGCTCCGCGTCCCCACGGCAGGCGTTGCCGCTGAAACCCGCCCCGGCTGGTACACGGTCTCAGGCTGGATCGCGCTTGCCGGCCAATCTTCGGTTCAGAAACCTCAGCTTGTCCGAGCGTCCCCGCTCTGGATCGAAGTGGACGGTCATCCGCTTCCGTCGCTTGCATCGGGAAACTGGGCGGCGCTGCCTGCCGGAAAGCATTTGGTCACATTTCAGCCCGCCGTCGGCCTGGGCGTCGGCCCGAAAACCTGGACAATGACACTTGCGGCGGCCAGCCGTCTTAACCAGCAGGTTCCGCTGCCCCCCACGCCCCTGCCGAACATTCCGACCCATCTGCGTAATCCGTAGCCGAACAATCCGCCCGCAATATCGCGTATAATAACGGCAGGGAGAACCTTCCATGTCCGTCACACTTTCCAGCGAGCCGGCCGCCGGGCCAAATGCAATTTCCAGCGCACTCGCGCAGATTACGGCCCGGCTTCGGCTTGTCCGCTGGGTGCGCCATGCCGCGAGAGGCGCACTCGCCGGAACGGGAATTGCGCTGATCGCCGTCGTGCTGGCCCATTTTGACTGGCTTCCCGATTGGCTGCCGCTGGAAGCGGCGATCCCGATCCCCATTGTTCTTGGCGTGCTTGCCGGAACCGTCACCACGTTCCTGCGCCCGATCTCCCAGATGGATGCCGCGCGTCTTGCCGAAGCCCGGCTTGGCCTGAAAGAACGCCTGTCTTCCGCGTTAGAGTTCGAGAAAACCCCGCAGGCGAGTGACCCCGAAGCGGCGGCGCTGCGGCGCCTTCAGCTTGCCGACGCGGCAACTCACGCCCAAAGCTTGAAAGCAATTGACGCCGTGCCGCTGCGTCTGCCCTGGGAAGCCAAAGCGCTTGCCGCCGGGCTGGTGCTGATTGCGCTGGCGCTGATCGTCCCGAACCTGCCGGTCTTTGTGCCGCTGGGCGTCAAAATCGAGCGGCAGATTGTTCAGAAAACCGGCAGCAAGCTGGAACAGACCGCCAAAGTCATCCAGAAGCAGGCCGATTTGCAGCACCTCAGCGGTACCAAACGCGCCGCCGCGCTGATGCAGCGTCTTGGTCAGCGCCTCGCCGCAGGCCATTTGGACAGAAAACAGGCCATGGTTCAGATGTCCAAGCTCACACAGCAGATGCGCCAGGAACTTCAAAAGACCGCGCAGGCCAATTCCAGCGCCGGGGCGGGCGGCAAAAGCATGGCCCAGGCCGGCCAGCAATTAGCGCAGGCAATGGCGGGCGGCCAGAATGCGTCGGGCACCAACGGCAAACAAGCCGGGTCGGGCCAGAAAAACGGCGGCAGCGGGTCGAAAAGCGGCCAGAAAGCCGGGCAGAACGGCGGAGCCGGCGCAAAAAGCGCGGCGAGCGACAAGTTCAGCGGCTTCAATGTCCCCACGTCCAGCAAGTCCAAGACAAGCAGCAGCAGCCGGAACAGCCCCCAAACGCACTCCGCCCCCGAAATGCAGAAGGCTGCCCAGGCCATGCAGCAGAACGACAGCCAGGCATTAAGCCAGCAATTGCGGCAGATGGCGGACAAAATCCAGTCCGGCAAGATGTCGCCCGCCGAGCAGCAGCAGGCCGCGTCCGACGTTCAAAAGCTCGCCGACGCACTGAAAAACACGCCGATGCCGGAAACCCAGCAGCATTCCCAGGCCGCCGCCGATGCCCTGAAGCGCGGCGACAAGCAGACCGCCGCGTCGGAAATGCGGAAAGCCGCCGCCTCTGCCGAGCGCGAAGCCCAGGAGCAGGCCGACCAGCAGGGCCAGCAGGACGCCGCGCAGGGCATGGAAGACGCCGAAAGCCAGATGGCGGGCGCAAACAGCCCCGGCGACATTTCCGATGACAACGGCCAGCCCGGCGACGGTTCCGGCCACGGCAAAGGTCAGGGGAGCGGCGATGGCTCAGGGGACGGCGATGGCTTCGGGAACGGCGAGGGCCTTGCCAGCGGCCAGGGCAAGCACGGCCACGGCTCCGGGAACGGCGGATCGGGAGGCGGCGGGATGGCGGGCGGCAAGCCCGGCGACACCGGCGAAGGCAGCTCTTCCGTGAAACATTTGGGCAAAGCCGGCGACGCCCTGAACCCCAAAGGCATCAAGCTCTACTTCGGCAAGCCGCTGAACGCCGGCCCCAGCAAGACCGGCCCGACCCGCAAAGTCGGCGCGAACCCGAACGCCGTTCCCGGCAGCACCGCCAGCCAGGTTCCGTACTACAACTATGTCGCCCCCGCCCAGAAAAGCGCCGAGTCGGCGATGGACAAAGAAGACATCCCGCCCGCCTACCGCAGTGATGTCCGCAAATACTTCAACTCGCTCAACCCGCCGTCTGGGAGGTAAAATGTTTGCCTCGTTTTGTGGCAGGGCATCCTATGTACACAGGAGACTAGTTATGGACAGTCAAGACGAAACAAATATCGTGAGCCGTGGCGAAATCAATAGGCTGAAGTCGCTGATTAACCCGCTCATTGGTCCGGCTTACGTTGTCTGCGGTCTTGGGTGCAGCATTGGTGGCCTCCGGCTAACCCAGTTTTATTGGCACTGGCCCATTTGGCTAGTGGTGATTGTTGCTGTTCCTACCAGTGCCATACTTGGGTGGATTATGACTGAGCTGGTTGTTATCGGAATCGGGCTGTTCAAGGACAGGCATCATGTTTAAGTTTGCCGAAGGCGACGCTGTTGCTCTGGTGGGAGATTATCCCAACCTCGGCCTGAGTGCCGCCTTGTTATGAAGTGACTTGGCAGGACAAAGACGGTCTTGATTTTGACATGACGATGGAGGAAGATGAACTGACATCAGCCGCTATCGCGGGCTAGATGGTTTTCCGTTTCTAGAATGTCTCGTTCGCGGCTTATTTCTGCTCGCAGTTCCTCTTCGGTAGGGAGATATAACTGGTAGCGAGACGCAAAGACTGATTGGTTTGTCTTGCTGAGGGTGTAGCGAACGACGGCGTCGTTCTTGTCGGTGCAGAGAATGAGGCCAATGGGGGCATTCTCGCCTTCCTGCATTTCCTCAGCTTCGTAGTAGCCGGTGTAGAGCAGCATTTGGCCGATGTCCTGCTGGGTCAGCTTGCCAACCTTGAGGTCGACAAGCAGAAAGCAGCGCAGGCGGCGATGGTAAAACACGAGATCAATGTAGAAGTGATCGCCGTCAATTGTAATTCGCTTTTGGCGAGCGACAAAGAAAATATCGCGGCCAAGTTCCAGCATAAACGCTTGAAGCCGGTTCATCAGCGCTTGTTCTAAGTTAGACTCTGTTGTGTGGGTAGATTGGGGTAGGCCGGTAAACTCCAGCACATAGGGGTCTTTAACTAAGTCCTCTGGGCGATACGGCTCATGTCCTAACTCCGCCAGTGCCAGCAGGCCTTGTTTGTCCGTCGAAAGCGCAAGGCGCTCGTAAAGCAGTGAAGCGATTTGCCGCTCTAACTCCCGTGTGGACCAGCGAACCTTGGCGCATTCGGCGGCATAGAAGGCGCGGGCTTCGGGTTTTGCGACGCGGGCGAGCAGGCGGTAATGGGTCCAGCTTAACAGTTCTGGTGATTTGGAACGCAGTGCGTTCCAAATTGGAAATGCTTGATAAAACTCACGCATATAGCGCAAGTTACGAGGAACAAAGCCTTTGCCGTAGTCTTGGGTCAAAGCCGCTGACAGCTCATTAATGAGGCGTGTGCCATAGACGGCACGGTCTTGTCCACGCTGTTCATCTTCGACAATCTCGCGGCCAATCTGCCAGTAAGCCTGCACCATTGCGGCGTTGACGGTTTGCATCGCCTCATGGCGTGACGATTGCAAAATGGCGCGGACGCGGGTCAAGCACTCAGCGGCGGAAGGAGCAGGCAACTGATCAGACATGCTTCAGTGTAGCACACTTACACACTGGAAAGCGCGAGTTTGGCGGCGGCTTTGACTTTTGGAGAAGGGTCGCGGGCGGCGAGTTTTTTGAGCAGTGCCAAGCTGGCGTCGTCGGGGGGCAGGGCGTCGATGACGGCGAGGCGGACGTACTCGCGGTCGGACTGGGCCAGCCGGTGCAGGTGGTCGTAGGCGTCGGGCGCTCGCACGGCGGCGAGGGCGAGAACGACGGCTTTCAAGGTGTCGCCGGAGAAGTTCGGGATCGCGCCGGCAAGAAGCGCGGCCGTTCCGGGAATCTGGGTGCGGGCGATCATCAGAGCGCTGTAGGCGGCGAGGCGTCGGTCTGAGTGTTTGAGGTACGGTTCCAGAACTTCGAGGGCGTGCGGGTCTTCGAGGTCAACGAGCGCGGTCATGCACTCCTGCAAGACTTCGGGTTCCTCGTTTTCCGGGTGGACCAGCTTGAGCGTCAAAGGCAGGCGGGCTTGAACGCTGCCGGTGATCGACAGGGCTTGGGCGGCGGCTTTGCGGGTTTCTGCTTTGGCCGTGGGGTCCAGCCGGGTGCGATCAAACAAGAGCAGGGCGATGTCGCGGACGCAGTCGGGGTCACGGATTTGAGCGAGGGCCAGCGCACAGTTTCCGCGCAGATGGGCGGCGGTGTCAAACGGAACGCCGCCGACGGCTTCGACCTGCACAATCTTGATGCCGAGGCGGAGCATGTCCGACGCCGGACGATATTCCAGCCGGCCCAGCGAAAAAGCGAGATTAGCCCGGATATGACAGCCGGGATCGAGCTTGGGTCCGTCTTCGCAGAGTGCGCCAAAGTGTTCGGTCATGGTAAGCGCCGCTTTGTCGTCGGCCCCGCTGCCCAGCGCTTCGGCGGCCTGGGCGGCGACATACGGGGATTTGTCGGCCAGTGCTTCCAGCAGAAGCGCCTGCCGCGCGTTTGGTTCCAGCCGGGCGATTTGGGCGACTGCTCCAATGCGGTCTTGGGTCTGGCGGGAGCGCAGCTTGGTTCGGAGTTGTTCGACTTCCATAAGTTTTGTTTGCGGAAAGAAGATGACACCGTAGGGGCAGGCCCCCGTGCCTGCCCTTCTTGTTTCGCGCCTGCCCTTCTGCTTGTGCCTGCCTTCACAAAAGAAGGGCGCACACGGGGGGTGCCCCTACGGGTTTGTGCTTTCCCTACTGCTTCGGCAACTCGGCGGTCTTGGCCTGCCAGGCGGCGATGAGGCGGTCTTCGTAGTCGTCGGCGTCGCTGTCTTTGAGCTTGCCGTTTTCTTCCAGCCACTTCAGCGTTCGGCGCGTTCCCTCGCGAAAGTCAATCGTCTGGCCGGTATAGTCCGTGTCGCGCTTCAGCTTGGAATTGTCAAAAATGGACGGCCATCCCAAAATGTCGTAGGTAGAGCCGGACAGGCCCGGCGCAGCTTCGTGCAGCGTATCGGTAGGGATATGAACGGGCGTGAAGGTGCCACCCGCGACTTCCGCGACCTGCTCATGGTAGGTGTTCCAGGTGAACCACTCGTCGGAAGTAATGTTGTATGCTTCCCCTAAACACCGCGTGTTACCCATTGTCCCGATAAAGCCCCGCGCGACATCATCCACATGGCAGGCGGCCCAAAGCGAGTTGCCGTCGCCCTGAACAATCACGGGCTTTTGCTTGCGAAGGCGGTCTATAAACGTGTCGCCCGGCCCGACCGAGCGGATAATGCCGCCGCCTTCGCCGTAAGAGTGCGACGGGCGCATGATGGTCAGCGGAAAGGCTTCTTCTTCGTAGGCTTGCTGCAATAGCAGTTCGCAGACGATTTTGTCTTTGCCGTAATTGCCAATGCTATGGTACGGCTCGGTCTCAGTCGTTGGGAGCTGCGAAACAGGCCCCGAATAGACGCAGACGGTGGAGCAGTGGATAAACTGGCCGCAGCGGCCTTCAAATGCCCGAATGGCCGACGCGCTGTCGTCCGGGCGGAACGCCACCATGTCCACGACAACGTCATAGGTCTTGTCCGAAAATGTCTGCTCAAACGCCGCATACTCTTTGCGGTCGCCTTGAATGACATTCGCGCCTTCCGGCAGACGGTTCTCCGACTTGCCCCGATTAAACAGCGTGACTTCGTGGCCCGCTTCCAGAAGCTGCCGGGCAATCGCCGTCGAAATCAGCCCGGTCCCGCCGATAAACAAAACGTGCATAAGTGCGTTCCTCCGATGCCGCCATTGTACCCGTTTTTCGGCGAAGATGTCAGATCAAGGTGCCAGAAACTTCAAGCGCGGCTGCGCTGCCAGACTGTGCCATGACGCTCATATTCCATATCGGCTTCGGCTGCAGCGCGATTTGAGGTCCTACAAAGCGCTCCACAAACCAGAGCGCAAGGTTTAATTCTGACATATTTCTTGTCATACGTTTTGCTTGCTCTGGTTGAGGGGGTTGTCAATCGGGTAAGCACGTTGTAGCTCGCCGAGGGGGAACGGTTTTGGAATCTGGCCTCTATTTAAAGTGGGAGCGTTCGCCGGGCGAGGCAGGACATCTGCTGACGCAGAAGGGACTATACACGTGGCTGTTGACAAGAACAATCGCGACGATCACAAGAACAACGGCGATCATAAGAACAGTGGCGACGGAGAGCGAACAGGACCGGCGGTTAAGCCTCTAACCATCGGCTGTCTTATCTTTGAGCGCCAGGACCAGATCGACTTCACGGGTCCTTTTGAGGTCTTGTCCCGCATACCAAACTCAACCGTGCATGTCATCGCAAAGACGAAGGCTCCTATCCGCGATGTCAAAGGGCTGATTCTCACCCCCGAACTGACCATCGCCGAAGCTCCTCCCCTCGATCTTTTGCTTGTCTCCGGTGGGCTAGGACAGCAGGCATTGATGGAAGATCAGGAAATTCTTTCGTTGATTAGAAACCAGGCGGATTCGGGACGGTATGTGTTCTCCGTCTGCACCGGCGCTCTGCTGTGCGGTGTCGCCGGCATCTTGCGCGGGCGGCGGGCAACAACGCATTGGGCGGCCTGGGAACTCCTTCATTATTACGGCGCGATTCCTACCAAAGCGCGTTATGTCGTGGATGGGAATTACATCAGCACGGCAGGAGTCACCGCTGGGCTGGACGGCGGGCTGAAGATTGCCTCTATCCTCCGCGGTGACGCAGCCGCTCAAGAAATTCAGCTTGACATCGAGTATGCTCCCGACCCTCCGTTCCACAGCGGCACACCCGATACTGCGCCCCCAGAAGTCATTCGGGCCTTCTTCGCCCGGTATGGACAAGTGAAAGAATCGCGAGAGGCGGAAGCACGTTATTTTGCGACCCGGCTCGGAGTGCCGGAAAGTTCCTCCTAGCGATAAGGTTCCTCCTAGCGATGTACTTGGAACGATGATTGCTTTGTGTGTTGCCAACGCCAAGAATTGCTGCTGCCCCGGCGCTCACAAGGAGACCGGGGCAGTGCGCTTTTTTGTTCAGACCGGCGCGTCGGTGGGGGTTACACCCCTTATGTTCTGGAAAACGGGGGAAGGCGGTGCTGCCTTCAGCTCTCCAAAATTTATCTCCCCAAATCGCATCCCCTCAAAGATTATGCCTTTCGCCTCGTGCATGCGGCAGAGCCAGATGAAAGCGGAGGGCCAGAACCCGCAGCGTAAACACGGTCAGGAACGCAAAGCTCATCCGCCAGGAGAGCGGCAGAGGCGTCTGGCCCAGCCCCAGAAAAACCAGGCCACCCGCAAGCGAGGCCGTCGCGTACACTTCCCGTCTGAGGACCAGGGGAATCGTGTTGCACAGGATGTCCCGCATGATGCCGCCGACTACTCCTGAGATCATGCCCATCAACACGGCGACAATGGGAGAGACGCCGCCTGCCTGCGCCTGCTGGACGCCCAGGACAGTAAAGAGCGCCAGCCCCGCCGCGTCCGCGACGAGCAGCATCTGGCGGGACAGCGGGACGAGGGGGCGGCTGACGAAGAAGGTAAAGACTGCTACTGCCGTCGCCACAACGACAGGCAGAGGATCAGCGACCCAAAAGACGGTGGCATAGAGCAAGAGGTCTCGCAAAGTCCCGCCGCCGAGCGCCGTGACCAGGGCGACGACCGCAACGCCGAAAACATCCATCTGTTTGCGTCTTGCCTCCAAAGCGCCGCTGAGGGCGAAGACAGCAACGCCCAGGAGGTCGAACAGGCGAAAAGTGTCGGTCTGGCTTGCCATAAATCGCTACGTCCTGCCAGTCGGGAGACGATAGAGGCCACTCAGATAAAGACTATTTAGCGGAACGGCGATTTTCGGGTTTCGACTTTGTCGATGGTTTCAAGAGGAACGCGGCAGCCGTTGACATACCGCATCACCAGATTGAAGAAGCTGATGACGAAAATAATCTTGCGGCAGCTTTTGTCCCCGTGCCTTAGCAGCAGTTCCCGCAGAGTATCGTCCTGTAAGGTTCCTCCCATCGTCAGCTCATCGGTAGCCCGGCAGATGAGAACGAGTTCCGGGTCAGGGCCGGTGACGGGACCATCACTTGCCGCAGCCGCGATCTCCTCAGCCGTTAGCCCGGCATTTTCCGCCATTCGGACGTTGGTGAACCACCCATAGGGCGCATTGAGCAGCTTGGCCGTCCGAAGGACGATCAGCTCGCGCGACTTTTCCTCGACCCCCTCGCTGGGGTCCTGGAAGATCGCCCGGACAAGGCCGAGGATGCCGGGCCACATTTCTTCGGTTCCTGCGAACATCTTAAAGACGTTCAGGGTTTCCGCCGGGACCAATCCGTCTCCCGCAATGGTCTTGAACGCTTCGTCCGAGGGCAGCGGGACTGAGACGTGCGAAGTATAGAGGGTGGGAATTGCCATAGTAGTCTCCTAAGTTGTCGGGATGATATATTTAGAACGCGGTCGGGCCAACTGCGCCGATCCAGCGGCTGACTTTTGTGGGGTTGGCCTCGTCCATGTAGAAAAAGTGGGCCATCGAGGGCCTGACGGCCTGCTGGCTGGGATCGTCGAACGTCATCGCCACTTTGCCGTGAAAGACCTTGAGCAGGGGGCTGTCCCAGTATTCCACGACATCGTGGTAGGCGGTAAAGTCCTGGTCAATAAAGGCGCGGAGGCTCTCGCGGATTCCTTCGCGCCCGTGCCAGTCCGCGACGCCGAGGTTGCAGACGGCATCGTCAGTAAAGCAGTCGAAGCCCTTGCCGAAGGTCTTGTCGTCGATCTCTCTCCACATCGCCATCAGCCATTCCGGCGGTGTTGTCTTCGTGAACGTAATGCTGTTTTCTTGGGTTGCCATGGTAGTCTCCTTCGTAGCGTGACGGTCTTTCGGTGCAGTCTCTTAGACTTGTGAGGGTGCAGGTAAAGCAGTGGATGGCTGCGGCGGTGCCTTCGCCCGGCGACGCAGCCCAATGATGATCTCGGCGGCGATCAGGTTCGGCACCCAGCAGAGCCAGGCAATGGCCCGGTAAGCGCTCAGAAAGTGGAGAGGTAGCAACAGCGAGGCCGCTACGACGTAGATGCGGAGCGTAATGGCCGATGTTGTGAGCGCGTAGCTGCGCGTCATCCAATCTTGATGCACTGCAAACCGCCGCTGAAGAATGGCGCGGAGGCCCAGGCCGCTGCTGGCGATCCAGACCGCTCCCAAAGCCAGAAACCCAAGCGTGGAGATCATCCCACCCAGCGCGCCCAGCGCCAGCGGCACGGAAAACACTCAGGCCACGGCCACCGCCGCCAGGTAGACACGTCCCGTCGTCCGGTGCAGGCCGGGCCGCCTCTGCCGAAGCGCTGGGAAGAACTGCCACGGGCCGGCAAGCACGGCCACGGACGCGCAGAGGGCATGACCGATCAGCACTTTCCGCTGGGTGACGAAGTTTGGCAGGGGGGCCGGATGAGGGATGTGCGGCAGGGCATACCGCAGCGACAAAATCCCGACAGCCAGGGCCGCCGCCGTAAGCGCTCCTAATGCCAGTAGCCTAACGGGCGGCCAGAAGAAAGACCGTTTCTGAGTTGTAGAAGTGCTGATCACAATTTTTCTCTGAAATGTTGCTGAAAGTAGTGGCACCAAAAGGCATGTACCAAAAAATCCCGCTCTCCTCTATGAGCGGGAATTGCGCTCTTGTACCCCGTCTGGTACAAAGTCGAACTAGGAACCAAAAAGTATGCTAAGACTCTCCTCGCTAAGATGGAGCAGCGTCCATCAATTTGAGATGCAGGATTTCCGTTGCCTCATCCGCTGGGAACATGCACTCAACCCGAAGCTCCTGCGCGGCCACTGTCTGCGGGGTTCCGACAGTGGTAATCATTGAGAAGTAACTTAGCACGCTGCCTTCTTTGACAAAGCTTAACGGGATGAAGGGCAAGGAAGCCGGCAGGGGTTCGGGGCGGTTCCACTCGGTCTTCACGTCGGGATAAGCGAGCAAAGCCGCCAGCAGTTCTTTGGCTTGATCGTCCACCACGCCACCGACAGCTTCGCGGTGAACGCGCTGGATCAAGCTTTTTGCCGCGTCTTCCCAGTTGGAGACAAACGGGCGCATCCCGTTTGGATCAAACAGAAGATGCAGCATATTGCGCGGATTCCGGGCGGTTATCTCAGTGAAACAGCCAAAGAAGCGCGGCGCGGCGTCGTTGGTCATCAGCACGTTCCAATGGCGGTCCATGACAACGGCCGGAAAAGGCTCTTGCTGGCGCAGAATGCGTTCCAGGGCGCGGGTGACACTCTGCATTTCCAGCGCGTCCCACGCGCCCTCCGAGTAAAGCGGGGCGTAGCCCGCCGCCAGCAGCAGGGCGTTCCGGTCGCGCAGAGGAACGTCAAGCGCTTCTGCGACCTCCATCAAGAGCTGCCGGCTGGGGACACTGCGCCCGCTTTCGACAAAGCTGAGGTGCCGCTGCGACACATTTGCATCCAGCGCGAGATCAAGCTGACTTTTGCTCCGTAGAGTGCGCCAGTAGCGCAGCCGCGTTCCCAGACCAGTCGCGGGCAGTTGTGTGTTCATGTTCCCTAGTATGGCACGCCTTGACCGGCTGGGTGACTGTGCCGCACCCTAAAACGCCGCGGGGCCGACGGCACCGATCCAGCGGCTCACTTTTGTAGGATCGGACTCGTCCATGTAGAAGAAGTGGGCCATAGATCGGCTTGACGACAGGCTGGCCTTTATCGTCGGGCGTCATGGTGATGATGCCGCGAAAGACTTTGAGCGAGCCGCCGTCCCAGTATTCGACAACCTCGTGATGGGCGGTGAATCCGGTATCAATAAAGGCGCGTAGATTTTCCCGGATTGTCTCTCGGCCCTGCCAATCCGCGACGCCGAGATTACAGACGGCGTCATCGGCAAAGCAGTCGAAGCCTTTGCCGAACGTCTTGTCGTCAATTTCTTTCCACATCGCCATGAGCCAGTCCGGCGCGGCGGTCTTCGTAAAGGTATTTGTCATTGCGTTCTCCTTTGTCTTGTGCATGATACCGGCATTGCGGAGACTTAGCAATTACCTTGAAGGTAATCAGCAAGCGGCAGAAAACCAAAGGCCGCAGAAGAATTGGGAGTTCTTCTGCGGCCTGCTTCACAAGGCGTTACGTTTCGGGGTTGTTTACGCGGGGAAGTCCGTAGACGTAGACAGCTCGCGCCAGCGTTCCACTTCGGCTTGAACACGGGCGAGTTTTCCCTCCACAACCGCCACCGCGTCGGTGCCGACCGGGAAGCGGGTGGGGGGCTGCGGATCGTTTGCGAGCTTGACAAGAGCTTCCCCAAGCTTTGCCGGATCACCGGCCTGCTTGCCGCCGCGCTCATCGTAAAACGCCCGGCTGGCGGCGGACGCTTCGGCGTAATCCTCAAGTTCTCTGCTGCCGTACTTGACGGAGGTGCTTTCCAAAAAGTCCGTGCGGAAGAATCCCGGCTCAACGATTGTCACGCGGATGCCGAACTCGGCCAGTTCTGCGGCGAGCGACTCAGAGAAACCCTCAATGGCGAATTTGGACGCGGCATAAATCGAATAGCGGCTGCCGCCCTGATAACCGCCGATAGAAGAAATGTTGAAAATATGCCCGCTGCGCTGCTTTCGCATTGTCGGCAGCACGGCCCGCGTCATGCGCATCAGGCCGAACACATTCACGTCAAACTGCTGCTGAACGGCCTCGGCATCCACTTCTTCAAACGCGCCAAACTGACCATAGCCCGCGTTGTTGACCAGCACGTCCACCCGCCCGAACCGCTCTATTGCCGCGCGAACCGCCGCGTCCACCGCCTGCGCGTCTGTTACGTCCAAAGCGACCGGCAGGAGGCGCGGCCCGGCGTCTCCCAGCGCCTCAGAGACAGAAGCCGGGTTCCGTGCGCCCGCCACGACAGTATCGCCCGCGTCTAAAGCGGCGCGGGCGATGGCCGCGCCCAGCCCCCGGTTCGCGCCGGTGATGAGCCAGACTTTCGTATCTTGTACTTGTATATCCTGTGACATGAGAAACTCCTTTTGTTACGCAAATGATCGTTAGGCATCAACATCCGTGCTGTGCGCTACCTCTGACTGCGCTTCCAGCACTGCCAGCCGGTTGGTCAATGCTTGGTGAACCCGGTCGTAAGCGCTGCTGCCGAGCAGGAGGCGAGGCGGGGCAGGGGTTACGTCTGCGCTGTCAATCATCGCCTGCACGACTTTGGCGGCGTCGCCGTTGATGGCAAACGACCCGGCGGCGATGGCGCGGCGTGTCTCGCCTGACGGCGTATTTTCATAGACGGCCATTGGCGGCGGGCTGATGAGGCCGCCGCCGAAGTTCGTGCGGGTCGGCCCTGGCTCAACCAGGGTAAAGTCAATGCCGAACGGCGCGACTTCCTGAGAAACCGCCTCGACAAAGCCTTCAATGCCCCATTTGGTTGCATGGTACAAGCTGAAGTTCGGATAAGCAATCTGGCCGCCTTCCGAGGACACCTGCAAAATGCGTCCGCCGCCCTGCTGCCGCAGGTGCGGCAGCGCAGCCCGGATGACTTGGATCGAGCCGATGAGATTGGTGTTGATCTGCTGGACAATTTGGTCGTCCGTGACTTCTTCCCCGGCACCAAACAGCGCGTAGCCGGCGCTACTGACTACCACGTCAATGCGGCCCAGCGCTGCAAACGCTTCGCTGACTACTTGCTTCACTGCCGCCGTGTCGGAGACATCGAGCGAGGCCAGCCAAAATTGATCGTCGTACTTTGCTTTTAAGTCGTCGAGCGCCTCCCTCTTGCGGGTGGTGCCGGCCACGCGGTCTCCGCGCTCCAAAAGCTGTTCGGTCATCACGCGGCCAAGTCCGCTGCTGACGCCTGTAATAAACCATGTTCTTTCCATTGTGCATTCCTCTCCGCGTTTGGATTTGTAGTGCTATTATGCCGGAGAAGGCGTGGAAGATGATAACGTGATCCTGGTATATTCTTGCCTAATCTGGGGAAGGGCGGAGGGTACGCAGGCCGTAAAAGGGTAAACTTTCACTATGGAAAGACACGAACGACTTAGGGAAAATGACGCCCAGCAGTCAGAACTTGCGGCGCTGATTGACCAGCTGACGCCTCACGATGGGATGCACCCCACGGCGATTGACGCGCTCAATCTGTTTCGCTCCTCGACCCGCCTGGAGTCGATCCACGGCGTTTACAAGCCGAGCCTTTGCCTCATAGCGCGGGGCAGCAAACAAGTCATGCTGGGGGAGAACGTCTACCTCTACGATCCTTCGCACTTCCTGCTGGTGGCCGTTGACCTGCCGGTCATAAGCCAGGTGGCGGAGGCGACGCCGGAGGAACCTTATCTCAGCTTGTCGCTTGACATTGATCCGCGTCAGATCAGCACACTGGTGACGGAACTCAGCCTCTCAGCAGCACCCGCCCCGCCGACGCTTGAGCGTGGGATTGCCGTTGGCTACATGGATGCGCTGCTCTCCGACACAGTGGTGCGCCTGCTGCGGCTGCTGGATACGCCGCAGCATATGCCCGTGCTGGCCCCGCTGATTGAGCGCGAGATTTTGTACCTGCTGCTGGCAAGCGAGCAGGGAGCCGCCCTGCGGCGCATGGCGTTTGCCGGGGGCGAGATGGAGGGCATCATCAAAGCGCTGCACCGGCTGAAGGACTGCTTTGCGGAGCCTCTGCGGGTGGAAGACTTAGCCCGCGAGGCTCACATGAGCGTATCCGTGTTCCACCAGCACTTCAAGGCCGTGACGGCCCTGACCCCGCTTCAGTACCAGAAGCGCCTGCGCCTTCAGGAAGCCCGCCGCCTGATGCTCGGCGAGGCGGTACCCTCGGCGACGGCAGGGTTTCAGGTCGGCTACGAAAGTCCGTCGCAGTTCAGCCGGGAATACCGCCGCTTGTTCGGTGACTCGCCTCAGCGTGATGTGGCCCGGCTCCGCGAGTCGGCGTGACGCCAGAAAAAGAATCGCATAACTTTCCAAATCTTCCTTGACAATCTACATTTAGGGTGTTATACTAGAAATCCGCACAAGATATAGGATCAGGCAAGCGGGTCAGGCGAAATTATGAAGTGTCCCTACTGCGGCCATGACAACGATGCTGTGCTTGACTCGCGGCCTATGCGCGAGGGCGAAGCAATCAAACGACGCCGTGAATGCAAGCACTGTGAGCGGCGCTTCACCACGTTTGAGACCATTGAAGAAATGCAGCTCACGGTGGTCAAGAAGCCCGACCGGGACGGCCATCAGCGCCGGGAGCCGTTTGACCGGAACAAGCTGCTGCGCTCCCTGCGCGTGGCCTGCCAGAAGCGGCCTATCTCGGAAGAGACCCTGCAAACCATTACCGACGACATCGAGCGCACGTTGGCAAATCGCCTGGATAAAGAAGTGCCGTCCGCCGACATCGGCGAGATGGTCATGGAAAACCTCAGTCGTTTAGACCAAGTCGCTTATGTCCGCTTTGCGTCGGTCTACCGCCAGTTTGAGGATGCCACCCAGTTCCGCGACATTGTGAATCTCATTAAGAAGCAGAGCGGGCGAATGCGAAAAGAATAACGATAAGGATAAAAGGCGTGGGACTGAAGTCCTACGCTGTGGGGCGCAGACGCCCAGTGTCCGCCTTCGCGGACAAGGAGCAGAATAAACCTCTACTCCTAATCTTTCTCCACGCAGGTGGAGACTGGGCGTCTGCGCCCCATAGCGTAGGACTTCAGTCCCACGCTTCTTGACACCCTCGAAACAAAGCAATCACTGAGAAAAGGAAGCAATTATGGCTGAGAAAAGCAGCAAAAAGAACGGTTCGGGAACGACCTTGGATTTAATGGGCGATGACGATGCTGCGGTGCCGCGCCCGGCACGGAAAACTGCCGCGTCGACGCCCCCGGCGGAGCCGGCCTCGGTCGTCGTTTCCGAGGCGGGCGGAGCGCTGTTCGGCGGCGAGGATGTAGATTTAGATGCGCGGCATCCCGCCGATGTCCCGGTTGTCGGCTACCCGGCCCCGTCGCAGATTGCGCTGGTCCCTGAGTCTCAAACCACGGAAGCAGACCCCTTCGGCGAGGAAGACCCGTTTGAGGACAGCGTCATGGCCCGGATGCTGGCCGATGAGCCGGCCCCGCTCACAAGCCCCCTCCGCGCCGCCCGCGAGGACCTGAACGAAGAAGTGATTGCCGTCAACGAACCGGACTTAGAGGCGTTCGCCGACCCCGTCGCCGTTCCCGAAGTCGAGCAGGCCGTTGATTTCGCCGCTGACCCTCTTACCGTAGAAGCCGCGCAAGAGCCGGAAATCATACAAGAGCCGGAAATCGTACAAGAAACGGAAATACTCATGCCCGCCGCTATCACAAATGCTCCCGAAGCAAAGCCCGAACCTAAAACCTCCCCCATCAAAGCCGTCAAGCCGAACGCGCCGGGGCTGACGTTTGCCCGCCGCTATACCCAGCCGGGGCAGGACGTGTGGGAGACCAGCGAATGGGAAATTCGCACCGCCAGCATTGTCGGCAGCGACGGCACGGTTGTTTTTGAGCAGAAGGGCGTCGAAATCCCCAAAGCCTGGTCCCAGCTTGCCACCAATGTCGTTGTGTCCAAATACTTCCGGGGCCAGATCGGCACTTTGGAGCGCGAATACTCCGTCAAGCAGCTCATTGGCCGCGTCGCCGACAAGATTTTAGAGTGGGCGAAACTCGGCAGCTACTTTGCCGCCGAAGGCGACGCGGAGACATTCCACGACGAGCTGCGCTTTATTCTGCTGCATCAGTTCGCTGCGTTCAACAGTCCGGTTTGGTTCAACTTAGGCTGGGCCGGACGCCGCCAAGCGGTAAGTGCGTGCTACATTACAGAAGTAGACGACTCGATGGAGTCCATTCTTGATCTTTATAAGACCGAAGGAATGCTGTTCAAAGACGGATCAGGTTCGGGGCACAATCTTTCCCCCCTGCGGTCGTCCAAAGAGCCGCTGTCGGCGGGCGGGCGGTCTTCCGGGCCGATTGCGTTTATGAAGGGATTGGACGCCTCGGCGGGCAGCATTAAATCGGGCGGTTCCACGCGCCGAGCCGCTAAAATGGTCATTCTGAATGCCGACCACCCGGACATTCAGGAGTTCATTGACTGCAAGAAAGACGCGGAGCTGAAGGCCCACGCGCTCATTGACGCCGGGTATTCGGGCGCATTCAATGTCAGCGGCGGCGCGTATGACACCGTACCGTTCCAGAACGCCAACCATTCCGTCCGCGTCACCGACGAGTTCATGCAGGCGGTCGAGACCGACGGCCCGTGGGAGACCAAGTTCCGCACAGATGGCAAGACCGCCGAAACCCTGCGGGCGCGTGACCTCTTGCACTCCATCGCCGAAGGAACGTGGATATGCGGCGATCCCGGAATGCAGTACGACACCACCGCAAACGACTGGCATACCTGCGCCAACACCGACCGCATCCATGCAAGTAATCCATGCTGCATTACGGCTGATACGCTTGTTGCCGTTGCTGACGGGCGTAATGCCGTTGCGATTAAAGACTTGGTTAACACAGAAGTTCCCGTTTATGCCCACGATCATGCCGCCGGCAAAACGACGATCTCGCGGATGTGGAACATCGGCATTAAGCGCGAGAGCGCTCCAATTCATAAAGTCGTTTTGGACGACGGTTCCAGCTTCCGGGTGACTGACGATCATCTCATCATGCTCCGGGATGGCTCTTACCGTAAGGTGCGTGATCTCAAGCCGGGTGACTCGCTGATGCCGTTTCATTCCAAAGTGCTGACACCGGCAAAAACCCGCACGAAGCGACGCTACTACTGGACAGGTCGGTCCTGGAAGCCGCAATACCGTGCCGTTTGGAAATACGCCAACGGTTCTACGCCGGACGGACACCATATCCACCACCGGAACTTTGATGCGCTGGATGACACGCTTGAAAACCTTGCGCTGATGGTTGCAGCCGAGCATCAAGCCCTTCACGGCGACAAGATGCGTGGTGATAACAACCCAGCGCGTCGCCTGATGACGGACGAGTGGCGGCGTAATATCGGCGATGCCCAGCGCGGCGAGAAAAACGGCAACTTCGGGCATACTCATTCCGAAGCGACCCGTCAAGTAATGCACGATAAAGCAATCTCGCGCTGGAACAGCGCGGAGGAGCGTCTGCGTATCGGCGCTGTCATCAAAGCCTATCAGGCAAAATGCCGCGCGGAAGGTTGTCCTATCGGACGGCCCGCCGGGGAGCGGTTTGAACGCTGCTGCCCTGTCTGCCGCGCTAACTACACAACGCGGCGTTCCGAGCAGATTTTCTGCTCAGACAATTGCCGATGCAGTCCAATGGGCCGTCAGATGAGCGGCGAAAAGATTTGGGCGCAGAACCGTGGCCGTGCCTTGTCTGCCGAGCATCGCGCTAAACTCAGTGCAAGCGGCATCGCCGCAAGCGATCCTGAAGCCAAGCGGCGGGCGGCACAGACAAGCCACCGCAGCATGGCGCTGAAAGCTGCCCGCCTCCTCATGGACAATGGTATCGCCCTTTCCCTAGATGCTTGGGATGCACTGCGAGAAGACGCAACTGCTTTCGGGGCGCGTCGTGTGCCGACAGCGGCGACCGTGCGGCAGCACTTCGCCACAGACGCCGATTTGCAGGAAGCAGCAGCTTTGTATAACCACAAAGTCGTCTCGGTTGAGTTCTGCGGCTATGAAGATGTGTATGACGGCACCGTGGATACTCACCATAACTTTGCTATCTTAACTTCATCGGAGGCATCTTGTGCGGAGGGCGCTCAGAACTACTCCGGCTTGTTTATCCACAATAGCGAGTTCTTTTTCCTCAACTCAACGGCCTGTAACCTATCGTCGCTGAACTTGATGAAGTTCCGGGACGCGGGGAGCGGGGCATTTGATACCGAGTCGTTTGAACACGCGGTCAAAGTCATGATCACGGCGCAGGAGATTGTCGTGGGCTTTGCCCATTACCCGACTGAGAAAATCGAGCAGCGCTCGCATATGTTCCGGCCGCTGGGCCTGGGCTACGCGAACCTCGGCGCACTCTTGATGGCGGCGGGCCTGCCCTATGACAGCGATGCGGGCCGGGCGTATGCCGGGGCCGTAACGGCGCTGATGACGGGCCGGGCGTACCATCAGTCGGCGACGGTCGCCCGCGACTGCGGCGGGCCGTTTGCGGGCTTTGCCGAGAACCGCGAGCCGATGCTGCGGGTTATGGGCAAGCACCGCGCCGCCGTGGACGAGATCAACGGGAACTTGATTCCCGACACGCTGCTGAACGCCGCCCGCACCGCCTGGGATGATGCACTGACGGAAGGTGAGTCGTCAGGCTATCGGAACGCGCAGGCGACTGTGCTGGCCCCGACGGGCTGCCTGGTAGCGGGGTCGCTGGTCATCACGGACCGGGGCGTCGTGCGCCTCAGCCGATTAGGAAACGTCAATGGGGAACAGTGGCAGGATGTGGATTTCGGCGTCCTGACCGACACGGGCCGTCAGCAGGCGACCAAGTTCTATGTGAACGGCCTGGACCAGACGCGGCGCATCACGACGCACTGCGGCTACGCCATTCAAGGCACGCCCAAGCACCGGGTCAAAGTGGTGGACGCGGCGACGGGGCAGTGGGACTGGAAGCGGTTCGGCGAGATTACGCCGGGCGATGTGGTTGCGCTGTCGCTGGGCCAGATGCTCGGCGAGGCGCAGACTGTTTCGCTGCCGCCGCTGGGCGAGGAATACTGGACGGGGGACTACACGACCCGCGTTCCGCGCACCCTAACGCCGGACCTGGCGGAGCTAATTGGCTACTTTATGGGCGACGGCTCGATGCACTCCAAAGGCCCGCGCTTCTGCGTTGCTAACACCGACTTAGATGTGGCGGGGCGCGTGCAGAGCTTGGTCAAATCTTTGTTCAACTTGGACGCGCATTTGGCGGCCCAGCCCGGCTACTGCGAGGTCGCGGTGCATTCCGTGCCGCTGACGCTCTGGTGGGAGGCCTGCGGCTTCAGCAAGCTGTCGCCCGGCCCGGAGCATTCCGGCAAGGGCTACCTGCCGCGCATTCCCGACGCCGTGCTGGCGTCTAATGATCCTGCCGTCTACGGCGCGTTCCTGCGCGGGCTGTACGAGGCGGACGGCACCGTCACCGGCGGCATCCCCTGCTGGTCCACGGTGCATCGCCCGTTCTCGGAAGAAGTCAAGACGCTTTTGCTGGCGCTCGGCATTCCGACTTCCACGAAGCAGGACACGACCGGCTGGAGCCAGGCTCCGATTTGGGTATTGCGCCTCCGCAACACGTCGTATGCGCCCCGCTTCCAGTCGGCGGTCGGCTTTATGAGCGCCCGCAAGTCTGCCGCCGTCAGCACAAGCGGCGGCGTCCAGACCGCCCGGCACGACTATATTTATCTCGCGCCGGAAGTCATCTCCGAGCTGGTTCCCGCCGGTAGCCCGCTCTGGAACGCCGTAGCCCTTTCGATAAAGCGGCATAACGGGGCGATCACCCGCCGCGCCGCCGAGTCGCTTCATGCCGCCACTCGCGATGAGCGTGTGGCTCACGCGCTGCGCTTCTTCTACGACGTTGTCGCCGGAAATGAGGATGGCGGCGAGCATCTCACGTATGACCTGTCTGTGCCGGCGAACGTCACTTATATTGCTCAAGGCTTTGTGTCGCACAACACCATCGGCTTTTTGATGGACTGCGACACGACGGGGATTGAGCCGGACATCGCGATTGTCAAGTACAAGTCGCTGGTCGGCGGCGGCATGATGAAGATCGTCAACCAGACCGTTCCCGAAGCGCTGGACCGTCTCGGTTATGACGAAGCGCAGGCGGCGGGAATTATTAAATTCATTGACGAGCATGATACCATCGAGGGAGCGCCGGACCTGAAGCCGGAGCATCTGGCGATCTTCGACTGCGCGTTCCGCCCGATGAACGGCACCCGGTCCATCCATTACCGCGGGCATCTGAAGATGATGGCCGCTGCCCAGCCATTCATTTCGGGCGCTATCTCAAAAACCGTCAATGTCCCGAACGATGCGTCGCCGGACGACATCGCACAGACGTACCTGGAAGCCTGGCAGCTCGGCATCAAAGCCGTCGCCATCTACCGGGACGGCTCCAAGCGTACCCAGCCGCTGAACACGGCCAGCGAGAAGTCAATGGAAGCCAAAGCCGCTGCTGACGCGGCCCCGACTGACGCCGCGCCGAATGCCCTTGCCGTACCGAAAGCGGTCCGCCGCCGGCTGCCCGACGAGCGCGACGGGGTCACGCACAAGTTCAGCATCGGCGGTCATGAAGGCTACCTGACGGTCGGCCTGTACCCGGATACCCGCCAGCCCGGCGAGATTTTCATTCGGATGTCCAAAGAAGGGTCCAGCATTTCGGGCCTGATGGACAGCTTTGCCACCGCCATTTCGCTCGCACTTCAGTACGGCGTCCCGCTGTCGACTTTGGTGGACAAGTTCATCCATTCGCGCTTTGAGCCGTCGGGCTTCACCGGCAACAAAGACATTCCAATGGCGAAATCCGTCATGGACTACATTTTCCGGTACTTGGCCTTGCGCTTCCTGCAAAAAGAAGACCGCCACAACGTCGGGTTAATCGCTGACCAGGAAGACACCTACGCCGCCCCGGCGAGGCCAACCCTCCCGGCCCACGACTCCAAAAGCGGCACCCTGAGCAACGGCAAAAGTAACGGCAATGGAAGCAGCGCCCACCACAGCGCAAACGCGCATCTGGCCGAAACCAACACCGCGTCCATCACCGACCATGAGCGCGAAATCTCGCTGATGCAGTCCGACGCCCCGCCCTGCCCCGAATGCGGAGCCATCACCATCCGCAGCGGCGCGTGCTATAAATGCCTCAGTTGCGGAACCAGCTTAGGCTGCTCATAACAAGTAACGGCCGGAGGCGTATGCCCCCGGCCTCTTTTTCTCGTTCTCGGATTACTATAACCGACCTGAGCATTAAAAAACAAATTGGCGTAAGAATAAGATAATCAATCATTAATTAGCCATTACGCAACATTGGCAGAATTATAGGTTAGTATGAGCCAGCGCAAAAAAAACAAGCCGTTTCGGGTTCCAGGTTCCTTTAAACCGGCGTCCGAGCAAAAGCCGGGGTCGTTTCTAATGTCAGTTGCGGAGCGGCATCTCAGTCTGTTGAATGCCGCAGAGGAGGGCGACGCAGACACAATTCGCCACCTTGTTCAAGGCATCGATATGAACTTCTTCGATGATCCTCTTAAAACACCCCTAGTGCAGGCATCCACTCGTGGATATTTGGAAGTTGTGCAGATCTTGTTGGATGCACACATCTATCATCCAGAACGTGGCGTCAGTGATGCACTCGGTTGGTCAGCTATGTTAGGACAACCCGCTGTTGTCAATCTGCTTCTACAGCATTGTTCCGATGACTCTCTTAGCGATGAGAACAAGCCTCTACTGCCACTTGGTATGCGGAGGAATAAGCCCAAAGACTACCTCCAAATGTTGTTCCAAAACGAAAAAGTCGCGGGAAGCACAGGATTAACGGAGGCTACTTTGACTTGGGCATTGTCAAAAGGATACACCAAGATCGCCGAAATTATGGAAGGCGAAGGAGTTGTCAAGGCCCAAATAGACCAAGCCACGGTCTCTGCGAGCGGACCTGACGACGATATTTATTCAGTGGCGTTGACAGGAGACATCCAGAAGACTCAGCGTATGCTGGAGGAGAATACCGCACACTACCTCTTCAATCTGTATTTCCGCAAACATCCGTTTGGCTCACAAAAATATGCCCCAATCTTTTTAAGCACTCTTCCTCCAAACGACCGAGTGAAGATATTGGAACAGGTCGTTGATGATGATCCAAAGAATCAATATGCTTATGATCGGCTCGCGTTGGCGTACCTCAAAGATGGGCGCAGACGAGAAGCACACCGGCGTCTTGAAAGAGCTATGTCCGAGGGAAATATATCAGCTTCATTCGTCGGTCAAATGACTGAATCAATTAGAATGATGCACACTAGTTCGCCTGACGGTTACGGCTCGACGACAAACTATGTAGAGGCTCGCATAAGCCTTGCCAGGCTTGTTGACGCGGACGATGAGGTAAACGACAGCAATTTTCTGTCTGTGTACAAGATTTTTTGCTCTCTTCGTGAGGCTGAACAGCAACAATAACTGGTAGGCAACTATCGTATCTCGCTCTTGAAGAGAGTTAGCATAGCATGAACATAATTTCTATTGCGGCCATCTCGCCTAATATGCCACACTTATCTCAGCGGGCTGTCACCACAAGACAATATGCTTACCTTGTCCAACAAATGGGCCAGATTATCAGCCTGTCCAACTACGTTTTGGGAAGTATACTGGAAGACGACGCTGAACAGTGGCTCGATGCCCTCGAACAGCCACCTGTTTCTGCCAAGTACGAGCAGGCTGCCGTAGTCGAAGCCCAACAACAACTAGAGCGGAGGCGGGTGTTCAACTCAATCATGTTGTGTCAAATTTACGATGCGTTCGACCTTTACTGCGTCCGAATGCGTAAGGTTTTGGGGTCTACGGGGCGAACACAGGCAGGTGAAAGCAGTCTCGACTGCTCTTGTAGGGTATTCTCCGCGAAAGGACTAACATTCCTTAACGATGAGCAGGATTATGACAAGGCCGCCGAGATAAAGGACTGCCGTAACTTGATTACACACGAAAACGGTCTTGCTGACGCCCGCTTCCACAGAAAGTATCCCCGACTTTCTGATGGCTTGAGCAATCTTTTACACATCTACTCAGAGGAATTGCAGGAACACACAGAGTTCCTTACGCGAGCTTGCTACGATTTGGATGGACAGGTTTCGCGTACTGTCGGCGTTGATGTTAAGCCAATTAGTGAATGGACCGGACCATCCAGCGTCGGAGAAGACGTTGAAGATGTGTAGTCTGTGCAAGCACAATCAAGGATACGACCCAATGCATTTCCTCTTCAGGCCATGTCGCTTGCTCTGACCTCTTCTCGCGCTCTTTGGTCTTGTTCCTTTGCGAAATCTTGTTTGTGAGACAGAACCTCAAACGTATCCACAATCCCAAAATCCTGCGGATAGGCGCGTGTCCATTTCTGTAGTTCCTGCGTGGCTTGCCGGATTTCGGACGGTGTGAACGCGCTTAGTGCCTGTTCGATAATACGCTCACGCTCTACGTTGTCCCAATTCATTAGGGCCTTCCTTTCGTTCTCAAACGGTCACTTGCGGCAGAGAAAATGGATAGGAAGCGCCGCCGGTCCGTACCTGCGAGATTGCTGCTGAGGCTGTAAACAAAGGCGGCTCGATCCCGGATTGGCGTTGCCAGCAAATCTACATAGAACTTCGTTTGCTGTTCCTTTGTGATGCTCAGGCTCCGCCGCAAGTCCTCTAACGCATCAATGTACCGATTGTAGACATGGTCTGCTTCCACTTCTCGAAAAATTGCTTCCTCCACCTGAACCCTGACCCGTGCCAAAACTTCCGGGCGGAGAAGCCGCTGTGTCTGCTCGACGACGCCTTCTTCCCAGCCAATCAGCGCATTGTAATCCGCCGAGTTGTAGCCTGCCGAGCGTGAATGCAGGTTTTCATGGATCAAGGTGCGCCAGCGAATTTCTTGAGTGACAAGTTTTGCCTGAATGACAATGCCGCAGGAAAACAGCTTCTTTCCGCGAAACCATTCCTCTTGCCCTAGCTCTACTTGCCCGTTCCAGCGGGAAGGCAGACCAGTCAACTCGGTCAGAGATGGCGTAAGCCGTTCCAATTCCTCGTAAACTTGCTCCGCATCCCTATCAGGAATGTTTGACTGTTCTGTGTTTGCTTCCATGCTGAAGTTGAGTATACCTGAACGGCTTGCCTTGTTTCTTTGTTTCCTTGTATAATGTTCTCAGGCTCCAAGTTGAGCGGACGCTTTGAGGAACAACACATGACGTATCGGGTGGGGTTGATTGGGGCGGGGAATATCGGGGAGGTCCATGCGCGGCAGTGGGCGCTGCTGCCGGATGCCGAAATTGTGGGGGTGCTGGACCCGCGCATGGACGCGGCGTCGGCGCTGGGGACGGCGTATTCGGAGTGGGAGGCGCTGCTGGCGGGGGCGAAGCCGGACATTGTGGATATTTGCGTGCCGACGCCGCTGCATCGGGAGTTTGTGGAACTAGCGGCGGCGGCAGGCTTGGCGATCTTTGTGGAGAAGCCGCTGGGACGGACAATGGCGGACTGCGATGCGATTGTCGCGGCGGTCGAGAAGGCGGGCGTGCCGGCGATGGTAGGGCAGGTGGTCCGGTATTTCCCGGAGTACGCGGCGGCGAAGCGGCTGGTGGACGCGAGCCGGGTGGGGAAACCGGCGGCGGTTCGCACGGCGCGGATGGGCGGGTTTCCGCAGATCACGGGGCGTCCGAATTGGTATGCCGATCCATTGCAGAGCGGGGGCGTGGCGCTGGATTTGATCCTGCATGATTTTGATTGGCTCCGGTGGACGTTCGGTCCGGTGACGCGGGTCTTTGCTCAGGGGTTATGGGGCAGGCCGGAGTATCTCGGCACGCTGGATTATGCGCTGGTGACGCTGCGGTTTGAGTCCGGCGTTGTCGGCCATGTCACGGGATCGTGGGCGCATCCGAGCGGCTTTCGCACGACGCTGGAAGTTGCGGGGGACGGCGGGCTGATTGAATACGACTCGGCCCAAAGCGTGCCGTTGATGTCGTCGCTGCGCCAAACCGGCAGCAGCGGCGGGGTGGCGTTCCCGGAAAGTCCGATGGCACCGGCTGACGATCCCTATTATTTGGAGCTTGCCGCGTTTGTGCAGGCGCTCCAAACCAACGCGCCGATGCCGGTGACGATCTACGAGGCGCGGGAAGCCGTGCGGATTGCGCTGGCGGCGCTGGAATCGATTGAGACCGGGAAGGTGGTGACGCTGTGAACGCTCCTAATATGAATACGCTCAAGATTGGCATTCTGTCGTTCGCGCACATGCACGCGGATTCGTATGCCGCCGCGCTGACGGCGCACCCCGGCGTAGACTTCGTGGGCGTCAGTGATGCCGACGCGGAGCGCGGGCGACAGAAAGCGGCGGCGTTTGGGACGCAGTTCTTTTCAAGCGAATCGGCGCTGCTGGACCAAAAACTGGACGGCGTGATCGTTACGAGCGAGAACGTGCATCATCGTCGTTTGGTGGAGCAGGCGGCGAGGGGAGGCGTCAAAGCGATTTTATGCGAAAAGCCGCTGGCGACGACGCTGGAAGATGCCGAGGCGATGATTGATGTCTGCCGGGCGGCAGGCGCAAAGCTCGCAACCGCGTTTCCGTGCCGCTATTCTCCGGCGTACCAACGGCTGCACGCTCAGGTGTCTGCAGGCGCAATCGGGGACGTGCTGGCGATACGCAGCACGAACCACGGCAAAATGCCCGGCGGCTGGTTTATTGACGCGGCGCTGTCCGGCGGCGGCGCGGTGATTGACCATACCGTCCATGCGGCGGACCTGAACCGGCATCTGCTGGGGCGCGATGCCGTTGACGTGTACGCGGAGATCGGCCACGGCTTCTACCATCAGCCCTGGGAAGACACCGGCTTTCTCACGATCCGCTACGGCGGCGGCGTCTTTGCGACGCTGGACACAAGCTGGTCGCGGCCCGATGCTTACCCGACCTGGGGCGATATTACGCTGCAAGTGGTCGGTACGCTGGGCGTTTTGGAGCTGGATATGTTTGGGCAAAACCTGTCTCGCTATGGGTCGGTAGGGCAGGGGATTGCCTGGGTGAACTGGGGCAGCGACACGGATTTCGGTCTGATCTCCGACTTCCTCACGCTTGCCGCCGGGCAGCCCGCGCCCCTGCTTGCGACCGGCGAAGACGGCCTGGCGGCCCTTGCCGTGGCGCTGGCCGCTTACCGATCCGCCGCAGCCGGCGCACCGGCTCCCGTCAACTGAGTCTTCCAAAATTGAATCTTCCAAATCGGTTCTCCCTGCACATTCTTTAACCTGCCGTCAATCCCCCTTGTGTTTCTCATTCCGCGATTCCAGGTAAACTACGAGAAAGCTAACTTGCCAGCACGCTAATTTTCTCGTCCTCTCGTAGAAAGAGAACCCTGCAATGCGGAACAGTAATCAAAACAATGGGGATCAAAATACCCCGCCGGACCGCAACGCCGATGCGCTGGCTCCGCCGAACCTGCCCGGCATTTCGATCACGGGGGCGGCCCTCAGCCGAGGGCCGCTCAGCGCCGTTTACCGGGGCTGGGATCAGGTTCATCGCTGCGACGTGATTGTGAAAGTTCTTCAGACAACCGGCGATCCCGTTGCGGCGGACCGCTTCCGGCGCGAAGCGGCGATCATGGCGAAGCTGCGCCATCCAAACATTGTCGCGCTGTACCAATTTCATGACGGCAGCCCATCGGCCCTGGTTATGGAATATGTGCCGGGGCAGACTTTGGACGCCTTGATTGCCGCAAAGGGCAGCCTTTCTACGGACCGCGCCGCTCTCATTATCGAAGAAATTGCGGCGGCTTTAGACTGCATTCATGCCGAGAATGTCGTTCACCGGGACGTCAAGCCGTCCAACATTCTGCTGCCGAAGCATGGCCCCGCCCGGCTGACCGACTTCGGCGTGGCCCATATCGACACGTCCGCCCCGCTGACCGTACACGGCGACATGCTGGGAACCATTGAATATGCCAGCCCCGAACAGGTCAAAGGCACGAGCGTCCCGGACGCCCGCAGCGACGTGTATTCCCTGGCGGCAGTGGCTTACTTTACGCTGACCGGAACGCCGCCATTCCCCGCCGCCGACAGCTCCATGCAGTCCCAGCTTTCGGTGATGCACCAGCAGGTCTTTTCGGAGCCGCCGCTGCTGCGTTCCCGCCGCGCGGACCTGTCGCCGGGGATTGACGCCGCCGTCCGGCGCGGCCTGGCAAAAGACCCGGCAGCGCGGTACCCGTCGGCGGGCCAGCTTGCGTCCGCCCTGCGCTCGGCCGTGGTCGCGGCTTCGGGCACTCCTGAAATGGGAGCGGCGGCGACCGCTTCCCGGCGCACTCTTGCGCTTCCCGGCGCTCTGGTCGGGGCTGCGCTGCTGGCCGGGGCAGGCGTTTTCGTTTGGGACCACGTCCGGCCTGCGCCCACAGTGACGGCTTATACTCCGTCGCCTCAGCACGCTGCCGTGGCAGTGCGGCCGGTTCCCGCGCAGGTTCCTTCTGCAAAGCCGCTTTCAGCCGCAAAGCCGCTTTCAGCCGCAAAGCCGCCTGCTGCTCTGCCGTTCGCCATGAAGTCGAACGCAAACCGTGTCGCGGCGCTTCCCGTGCCTCCTGTCCGTATTATGCCCCTCCGCCACCCGCTGCCGCTCGGTCACATTTTGCCTGCCGCCGCCTTTAATGCGGCGTTACTGCGAGCTGTGGCCTCCACGCGGGTTGCCAAACGCGCCGTGACGGAGCGGCCAAAATACCGGCGTCACCCCGCGCTTGTCGCCTCGCAATTGAAACCTGCTCCTCTTGCCTCGGCGAAACCGCACTTTGTTCAGCGGCACATTGCTCAATTACACACGGCTCAATTACACACGGCTCAAACCCCCACGGCTCCTCCTCTTGCCTGGCTCTCGGTTTATGCCCGGCAGGAGAACATCGCGCAGGGCGAAAACTCTCAGCCGCAGGCAATCTCAGCCCAAGAAGTGACCGTGGATGGACGGCCTGTTTCCGCGCTGGCCGCAGGCGGCTGGGCGGCAGTCCCGGCAGGTCGGCATTTGATCGCTTTTGTTCCCGGCGGCCAGTCCGGCTTTGGCCGCAGCCCTGGCCTGTGGGTAACGCTTGCTCCCGGCGCTCATGTCAGCCGTCAGGTGCTGCTGCCGATTGCGTCGCCCATTCTGGCGATCAGCCCACTACCCACCCGCGCGGCGCTGACGGCGTCTGCCGCTACGCCCGCTGCCCCGGTTCAGCCTATTGCTCCCCCAACGGCTTTACCCCAAGCTGCCCCAACGGCTTTACCCCAGGCTGCCCCAGCGCTGACGGCTGCCGCCGCGCCGGCGGCGGTCGGCTGGTACACGGTCTCCGGCTGGATTGTCCGCAATCCCGCCGCGCCCAAGCCGACGCTTGTCCGCACGTCCGCCCAGTGGGTCAAAATAGACGGCGCTCCTAACCTGGCGCTGGCCCTGGGCCAGTGGGCGGAGCTTCCTGCCGGCAAGCATACGGTCACGTTCCAGCCGACCAACGGCGTCGGTGTCGGCATGAAGACTTGGGATATTGATTTGTCGCCCCAGGGCCATCTGGACCAGCAAATCCCGCTGCCGCCCATGATTGTTGCGCCGAACTAACGATGGCTCTCACTCTCTTTCCTCCGTCCTGCCGCCGGTGTGGTATACTAACACTCACACTTTGGACCCGAAGCCGGGTAGGGGAGAATGAATCGTGTCAGAATGGAAACGGACAGTGGAATGCGGCGGGGTCTCGGAAGCGCTGATTGGGCAGACGGTGACGCTGAACGGCTGGGTCAACCGAAACCGGGACCAGGGCGGCATTGCGTTTATTGATCTGCGGGACCGCAGCGGCATCGTCCAGATTGCGGTGGACGGCGGCGATGCGCCGGACGCGCTTGCCGTCGCGGAAAAAGTCCGCTCCGAGTATTGTTTGAGCGTTCAGGGCTTGGTTCGCCGCCGCCCTGCCGGCAGCGAGAACGACCATCTGCCGAACGGCACCGTCGAAGTCGCGGCGTCGGCGATTGACATTCTGAACCCTTCCAAAACGCCGCCGTTCCCGATTGCCGAGGAAAAAGAAAGCAGCATCAACGAAATGCTGCGCCTGAAGTACCGCTACTTAGACCTGCGCCGCCCGGTGATGCTGGAAAAGACGCGGCTGCGCCATGAGGCCATTCGGCTGATCCGCGAGTTCATGTACCGGCGGGGCTTCTTGGAAATTGAAACGCCCATCCTGACCAAATCGTCCCCCGAAGGCGCGCGGGACTATTTGGTGCCATACCGCCTCGAACCCGGCCTCTTTTACGCGCTCCCGCAGGCCCCGCAGCAGTTCAAGCAGCTGCTCATGGTGGCGGGCATCGAGCGCTATTTCCAGATTGCCAAGTGCTTCCGCGACGAATCTCAGCGGGCGGACCGTCAGCCGGAGTTTACCCAGCTTGACTTAGAAATGTCGTTTGTCGAGCAGGACGACGTGCTGGAAGTGGTCGAGTCGCTCTACACCGAGATCATCCCCAAGATTTCGCCCAAAACCGTCGTCACCCCGTTTACGCGCCTGACTTACGACGAATCCCTGGCCCGCTACGGCACGGACAAGCCCGACCTGCGCTACGGCTTGGAACTCAAAGACGCCGCGCCGATTTTGGCAACCACGCAGTTTTCGGTTTTCCAAAGCGTTCTCAATAGCGGCAACCAAGTGAAGCTCATTCGCTACCCGCAGGGCGCATCGCTGTCCCGTAAAGAAATAGACGACCTCACGGCTCTGGTCAAAGAAACCGGAGCCAAAGGCCTGGCCTATCTTCTTGTCACCGAAGAAGGCGTCAAGTCGCCTATTGCCAAGTTCCTGACCGAAGACGAGATTAATGGCCTTGTCGCACTTGCTGAGGCTGTTCCCGGCGATCTGATCGGCTTCATCGCCGACACGCCGGAAATTGTCGCCAAAGCCTTAGACCTGCTGCGCCGCGAGATCGCCAAACGCCTGAAGCTCGCCGACCCCAACGTCCTGCACTTCGCCTGGGTCACGGACTTCCCGGTCTTTGAATGGGACGACGACTCGAAAACCTGGACGTTCGCGCATAACCCGTTCGCCATGCCCCACGCCGAGCATCTGGACATTCTGGAGTCCGACCCCGCCGCCTGCCGCGCCTATACCTACGACCTGGTCTGCAACGGCTCTGAAGGCGCGTCGGGGTCCATTCGTATCCACAAGCGCGGCATCCAGGAGCGTATCTTCCGAATGCTGGGCAAAACCGACGCGCAGATTGAAGCCCAGTTCGGCCACATGCTGGAAGCGTTCGACTTCGGCGCACCGCCCCACGGCGGCATGGCCCCCGGCATCGACCGCCTGATTATGTACCTCACCGACGACGACAACGTCCGGGAAGTCATCGCCTTCCCCAAATCCGGCGGCGGCTTCGACCCCATGATGGACGCGCCCTCAGAAGTGGAGCCAAAGCAGATTCAGGAGCTTGGCCTCACCGTCAATCCCGCGCCAAAGAAAGAAGATAAGTAGAAAGACAGCAAAGCATGACACTCACATTGAAAGTCAGCCCAGAAGAAGAAGCCAAGCTGCAAGCCGCCGCCGCCGAGCGCGGTCAACAGATGAGCAATTATCTGCTGACACTCGCCCGGCAGGAGTTCCAAGCGAGGCAGTCTGCTACCGCTCCCTCGAAATACGAAGGAATGAATTTGGCAGCAGCCTTGCAAGGTTTGATTGGTACGGTAGACAGCCGGGTGCAGAACGGTGGGCAGATGTCGGACTATGCCCAGAACTCGGAAGAAGAGTTCGGCAAAATCATGGATGAGAAAAAGCGACAGGGGCATGTATGACACTGACCGACACCGGGCCGCTTGTCGCTCTTGTAGACAGTGGAGAAAAGGCGCATCTTCAATGCACAACATTGCTGCCCCAACTGAGTCCGCCGCTGGTGTCAACCTGGCCCTGCTTGACTGAGGCATTGTACCTGCTGGGTAAATCCGGCGGCTATCCCTTTCAAAAAGCGCTTTGGCTGCTGTATTTGTCTGGCGTCTTAGTAATCCATGAGCAGAACTCGCTGGACGCCGATAGAATGCAGGTGCTGATGGAAAAATACCGCGATGCTCTAATGGATTTGGCTGATGCTTCGCTTGTCGCCGCTGCCGAAACGCTCGGTGTGCAGTCTATTTTTACGCTCAACAAGCATTTTTACGCTTATCGCCTGGCAAACGGTCAGGCTTTTACTGTTATCGCTTAGAGGAAAACTATGACACTTGTTTTAGAGCCGAAATTAGAAAATGAAGTGCGCCAAAAAGCCGCCGAGCGCGGCCAAGACGCCGATGCTTACTTGCAGCAGCTTATTCAAGCCGCCCTGCATCAGCCTGTCCCGGCCATTATCCGCTCGACATTGACGCCGGAAGAGTCACGTCAACTCAGGCAGGCAAGTTTAGAAAGGGCATTGGCGCGAAACTTGCCTCCCTCTACTTCGGACTTCCGGCGTGAAGACATTTACGATGATGAGGAAGGCCGCTGATTTGTCGCATCTTATTGACACGAATGTTCTGCTGAGGCGGCTTGACCCCAAGCACCCGCAATTTGCAGCGGCTGATGAAGCCATTGAAAAGTTGAAAGGGCGAAACGAGCGGCGGTGCGTGGCGCGGCAGAACTTGATTGAGTTTCGTAACACGGCCTCGCGCCCCCTTGACAAGAACGGCCTCGGATTAAGCCCGGCGGCGGCTGATCTTGACTTGGAATATATTGAGCAGGATTTTAATGTTCTGCCGGAAAACGATCTGGTTTATGATGTTTGGCGTCAGCTTATCGCCGCCAAAAGCGTTTCAGGAAAGCAAGTCCACGATGCGCGTCTTGTGGCGTTTATGCTGGTCTATGGCGTGACGCACATTCTGACGTTTAACGACAGTGATTTTCGGCGGTTCGAGACGCTGCCGCCGGAAATCGGCAGCGGCATTATTGTCGTCAGTCCTAACGATATTTGACAGTTGGAGCAGCCCGTATGGCACGACAGGCATTGACGGAAACGATGGTGGACATCCCCGCGCTGGCGGCGCGGACGGATTCCGGGACGTTCGAGCGGGGCCGGGCTTACTACATGCAGGCGCGGGCGCGGCTGCGGCATATCGAGCGGGAGGGCGCGGATGCCGAGGTGCGCGGTACGGAAATGTACCATGTCAGCTTTTGGACCGAAGGCGGCAGGGTGGCTTCGCGGTGCGACTGCCCCGTTTCGGAAGACGACCAGGATATTGTCTGCAAGCACCAAATCGCCGCCGCGATGGTGCTGAAAAATTATCTGCACCACAACCCGCCGCAGACCTGGGAAACCGTGCTGGCGTCGGCGGTCAAAGCCGCGCCCCACTCCCAGGCGGCAGCGCCCAAGCAGGCCCTCCTGTTCAGCCTTCAGCAGCGCCGCTCTTCGTGGCTGCTGTTTCCGTACAGCCTGCCCCTCAGTCATTTCTCGGAGCGAATGCTGGGCGATCCCGATGAAATGGGCAAAACCGTCAAGCAGCAGAAGCTTTCCAAGCAGGCCAAGCCCCTGCGGGCGCAGATTGATCCGCGCCGCTTCGCCGCTGCCGGCGGCGGGACCGATGTCCTGAAGCTGATTGCCCTGGCCGGGCAGGGAGCGTATTCGCACTACTACGAGAAGGCGTATGACGCCAAAAGTCTGCTGCCGCTGCTGGCAGGCGGCTTTGTTTTTCGCGGGCGCGAGAACGATCCGCTGCAATTCCCGCTGCGCGTCTCCGCCGGGACCGGCCGGGCGGAAGTGGAGCTGGCTCAAAGCGCCGCCGGCCTGGTCCTGAACGCGCTGGCGGTTCTGGGCGAAGACCGCTTCCTGCTGACGCCGGAAAGGGCGGCGGTGATCAGCGCCGACCCGCTCTGGCTGCTGTCCGGCAGCACGCTTTATCCGCTGGAAGACGGCGCGGGCCTGGTCACGATCCTGCTGGACCATCCCGATTTGACGGTGCCGACCGAAGAAACGCCGACGTTTTTTGACACGTTCCTGCTGCCGCTGGCCGAAAAGGTCTCGGTCACGGGCGAAGGCATCACCTGGGAAGAAGAGGCTGCCGCCGAGCCGGTCCCGCGCCTTTATCTGCGCGAAGAGGAAAACGCATTGCAGGTGCATCTGCGCTTTGGCTACGGCGATTCGGAAGTCGCATATGACCGCGGCGTCCGCGAAACCATGCTCCTCCGCAGGCCCGAATCGCTGACACTGGTACGCCTGACGCGCAAGCCGGAACAAGAACAGCAGTGGGCGGAAGCGCTGGCGGAGCATGGCCTGAAGCGCGGCGGCGAGCCGGGGCAGTTCGCGCTTCGCGCCCGAACCGACGCCGTAGACTTTCTGCTGACGCAGGTTCCGCGATTGACGGCGGCGGGCTACGAAATCTACGGCGAGGCCGAGCTGGCTTCGGCAAAAGTCAACCGAAATGCTCCGACCATCTCGTTCCGGGTTTCCTCCGAGATTGACTGGTTCGACGTTTCGGCGACGGTACAGTTCGGCGACACGGAGATTTCTCTCAAAGAAGTCCGCCGCGCCGTCCGCCGCCGCGAGCGGTATGTGAAGCTTGCCGACGGCTCCATCGGCGAAATCCCGCCGGACTGGCTCGAAAAGTACCGCTATTTATTTTCCATGGCCGACGAGACCGACGACGGCCTGCGCCTGGCCGGGGCGCAGATCACGCTGCTGGACCAGCTGCTGCTGGAAGGCGACCGGGTGCAGGCCGATGAAGAATTCAATCGCCGCCGGGAGCATCTGCGCGGCTTTGAGCGGATCGAGCCGACCCCCATGCCGGCGGGCCTGCGCGGGGAGCTGCGTCCCTACCAGAAATCGGGCGTGGACTGGCTCCACTTTCTGCATGAGTACGGCTTCGGCGGCTGCCTGGCCGACGACATGGGAACCGGCAAGACATTTACGACGCTGGCATTTTTGCAGTCGCTTTCGGAGAGCCATCACGCCACCGCCGCCACGCTGCTGGTGCTGCCGCGTTCGCTGATCTTCAACTGGGAGCGGGAAGCCGCGAAGTTCACGCCCGGCCTGCGCCTGCTGAACCATGCCCACGCCACCCGTGCCAAAGATTTGGCCCAGTTCGACGAATACGATTTGGTGCTGACCACCTACGGCATATTGCTCCGCGACATCGAGCTGCTGCGTCAGCACAAATTTCACTACGTTATCTTAGACGAAGCGCAGGCGATCAAGAATCCACTTTCGCAGAGCGCCAAAGCCGTGCGGTTGTTAAGCTCCGATCACCGGCTGTCTTTGACGGGAACGCCGGTCGAGAACTCGACGCTTGAGCTATGGTCGCAGTTTTCGTTCCTGAACCCCGGTCTGCTCGGCGGCTTTGAGCATTTCCGCACCGAGTTTGCCGGGGCGATTGAGAAAAATCAAGACGAAGTCGCCGCCGCGTTTCTCCGCAAGTTGGTTCACCCGTTCATTTTGCGCCGCACCAAAGACCAAGTCGCGCCTGAACTGCCGCCGCGCACCGAGGAGATTTTGTCGGTCGAGATGGAGCCGGGCCAAAAGAAGCTTTACGAGAAGACGCGCGACCATTACCGCGACCAAATTCTCGGCATCGTCGAAAAAGAGGGTTTGAACGATGTCCGCATGAAGATACTGGAAGGCCTGCTGCGCCTGCGCCAGATTGCAAACCATCCGAAGCTGGTCGAGCCGGCCTCCCGCGCCGCCTCCGGCAAGTTCGAGCAGCTCTTGGAGACATTGGAAACTCTGCGGGCCGAGGGCCACAAAGCTCTTGTCTTCTCCCAGTTCGTGTCTATGCTGACGCTGGTTCGGGAAGCGCTGGACGCCCGGAAAATCCCTTATGCCTATTTAGATGGCCGGACCAAAGACCGGCAGGGTCGCGTAGATGCCTTCCAGAACAACCCCAGCCTGCCGTTTTTTTTGATCAGCCTGAAAGCCGGCGGCGTCGGCCTCAATCTGACCGCCGCCGATTACGTCATCCACATTGACCCGTGGTGGAACCCCGCCGTCGAGATGCAGGCGACCGACCGCACCCACCGCATCGGCCAGGACAAGCCCGTTTTCGTCTACAAGTTGATCACCCAGGGTACGGTGGAAGAAAAGATACTGCTGCTCCAGGACCGCAAGCGGGCATTGGTCAGCCAGCTGATCTCCACCGAAACCAGCTTCTTCAAGTCCCTAACCAAGCAGGATATTGAACTGCTGTTTGAATAGGGAAAGAGAGGAAAGCGTGGGAATAAATTCCTACGCTATGGGGCGAAGCGCCCACCGTCCGCCTTCGCGGACAAAGATGAAGATTGCGTTGCAACTTCTCCTTCTCCACGAAGGTGGAGACTCGGCGCTTCGCCCCATAGCGTAGGAATTTATTCCCACGATCCTACATAATCGGGCCAAAAAAGCGCCGGGCAGTTGCCCGGCGCTCTTCGCGTCTACTGCGTTTCTAATTGCCTCACCAGGCGTAGTCTTCGGGGGCGGTTTTGTGGCCGGGGAAGATTTCGTCGAGTTTCTTCATCGTGTCCTCGGAGAGCGTGATTTCTAAGGCTTTGAGCGAGCCGTCGAGCTGCTCCATCGTGCGCGGGCCAATAATCGGGGCGGTGACGACGGGGTTTGCCAGGAGCCACGCTAACGCAACGTCGGCAGGCTTTTCGCCGATGTCTTTGCACAGCCCTTCCCATTTTTCAAGCTTGGGGCGGTCCGCTTCAATGTCCCGCCCGGCGCGGCGGCCGGTGGCTTCTTTTTGCAGGATGCCGCCCAAAAGGCCGCCGGCCAAAGGAGACCAGGGGATCAGGCCGAGGCCGTAGTGCTTGCAGGCAGGAATGACTTCGAGTTCCGGCATTCGGACATTGAGGTTGTAATGGGACTGCTCGGAGACCAAACCCAAGAAGTGCCGGTGCTTGGCGATTTCCGACGCCTGCGCGAGATGCCATCCGGCGAAGTTCGACGAGCCGAAGTACAGCACTTTGCCCTGCTGCACCAGCACTTCGAATGCCTGGTAGATTTCCTCCCAGGGCGTTTCGCGGTCAATGTGGTGCATCTGGTACAGGTCAATGTAATCGGTTTTGAGGCGCATCAAACTGTCGTCGCAGGCTTTGCGGATATGCAGGGCCGACAGGCGGTTGGTGTTCGGCCAGTCTTTGCTGCTTTCAGTGCTCATGCCGCCGAAAACTTTGGTTGCCAGAACTACTTTCTCGCGCCGCCCGCCGCCCAACGCGAAGTAGCGTCCGATAATCTGCTCGGTGTAGCCTTCGCCCTGCTTCCAGCCGTACACGTCAGCCGTGTCCCAGAAGTTGATGCCCAGCTCAAGCGCGTGATCCATAATTTGAAAACTGTCTTCTTCGGTGGTCTGCGGGCCGAAGTTCATGGTCCCTAAACAGAGGCGGCTGACCTTGAGGCCGGACCGTCCCAAACTTGTATACTGCATTGTGCGTCTCCCGTCAATGTGGTTTAGCCTAATTACCCAAAAGTGCTTCCGATTCCTTCCTGCGGTTTACAAATATACCCCCGTGGGGTATAATCTAAATATGCAGAATAAAGCACAGCTTCAAAACCGGCTCAAACGCATTGCAGGCCAGGTCAGCGGCATCCAAAAGATGGTGGAAGACGACCGCTACTGTGTGGATATTCTGACCCAGGTGGCTGCAGTCCGCTCCGCGCTGGATGCGATGGGTGTGGAGCTGCTGACCGGCCATATTCAAGGCTGCGTCGTCGGACACGGCACGGAGACTGAGCATGAATGCGCTCAAAAGATGACTCAGGAGCAGTTGATCGAAGAAGTGCGGGTCTCGCTGGGCCGCTTTCTGAAGTAGGAGCAATTGATGGAAACGAAAACTTTACAGGTGCAGGGGATGTCCTGCGAGGCGTGCGTC